>Ga0228535_1000705_pt1 | contig 79849 bp, 63 predicted proteins | sample SJ1metagenome_FD_168457 | JGI IMG/M metagenome (GOLD analysis project Ga0228535, IMG submission 168457) | Enriched culture of PCE-dechlorinating microbial communities from Ithaca, New York, USA - SJ1 | ecosystem: Engineered > Modeled > Simulated communities (microbial... > Unclassified | place...
GTACAACAGACGGGCATTTATGGGGTCAATCTTCGATTTGCTTATAGAAAAGATGGTTTTAAGTGAACCTAAAAGACTAAATAACAGAAAATTAAATAGGGAGGTCTAAACGCCTATACCAATAAATAATTTTAAATTAGTTGTTTTGTTGACTAAATTTCTTGTCTGCAAAACTGGAAACTTTCTCGTAACAAGTAGGTTAACAGAACGTTATATAACATGGCAGTTTATGTTATATAACATTGGATGTTATGTAGCGTGTTGATTATAAGGAGTAAAGAGCCGGATATTGTATGTCGAATGCAAGTGTTGTTAACATAGACATATATTCTATGTTAATTTTTCTGCTTGATGTTATGTAATAGATAGTGGAAAAGATATATCTTTGCACTGCATGAGAAACATCTGGCACATAAAAGTATTTACTGTTACGGCTATACTCCTTATTTTTATATTACAGGGAGCATGGTTGTACTATACATATTCTATTGTTCAGCAACAAACGCAGGTACATATCAACAATGCTTTTAAAGAAGCATCGTATAAAGAATTACGAAAAAGAGAAAATGAGAGTAAGGATATTTTGTACAATAAACAAGCGGAGGCACAAGAATATATTATAGGAAGTATGGAGATTGATCCCTGTGAAGCTCCCGATATTTTATTAAATTTAGTGCTTCAGGAACATTTATATAAAAATCAATTTTACGCTTCTCTGCATTATTTAGATTCCATTTTTCATTTTGAGATTGAGAATAAAAACATCTATGGAAAATTCATTATTAATCGCATAAATGCTCAAACGGGAGAGGTGTTGGAAACAACAGATAAGGAACATAAGGGTTCGTTACAAGGTGCTCTTTACTCCAATATCATCCCCATTCGCATGGATAAAAGCGAAGGTTTACAGGTGTTGTTGGTTTCGCCATATCGTTCCGTTTTTTTGCAAATGACATTTATACTGATACTTTCTGTGCTATTGATACTGTTCGTAGCGTATGCTATGTTCTATCAGATGAGTTCTTTTATCAAAGAAAAACATCTTCGACAATTGCATACCGATTTTTCGCACGCTCTTACTCACGACATGGCGACACCACTGCAAACTATAGCTCAGGTTAACAGCCTGCTTGCCAACGAAAAACTGTACAATGACCCCGATAAACGTGCGAAATATATTGATCTTGCACGACAGCAAATACTTAATCTACAAGCACTCACCGACAGGATACTTACTGTGGCAAAGGCTGAGAAATCTGCATTAGATGTAAATCTGTCGTCGGTCAACCTAAGAGATATTATTTTACCGTTAACGGATAAATTCAATGTTCAGGCAAGAAAACCGGTGGAATTTAGCGTGTCTTTTTCACCTGAAGATATCAGTCTGCAAGCCGACATTACTTTGCTTTCCAATGCCGTAAGTAATCTGATAGACAATGCTATAAAGTATTCGGGCAGTAGGATTAAAATAACAATACGTTGCGAACGAAAAGACAATGATGTGTTTATCTACATCAAAGACAACGGTTACGGTATGTCTGAAAAAGATCAGACAAAAGTATTTACGATGTTCGAACGCGGTAAAGCGGTAACACGCAAAGAAGCCAAAGGATTTGGTCTGGGATTAAGTTATGTGAAAAGTGTGATAGAAGCTCATGGAGGTGCCATTACCTTATCAAGTAAAGAAGGTCAAGGTTCAGAGTTTGTGTTGTTTTTCACTCTCTTCGAATCCCACGCAAAATAAACAATCAAAGCAACATACATTATCACTCCTAACCACTGTGCACCATTGCTTTCTGCCCATGCCGGATTTATCAAGTCGATGCCACCAAATCTCATTGAAGCACTTACAACGCCCATTAAAGCTCCACCCGCAATAAATCCGGATGCTAATAATGTACCTTTCTCATGTCTGTCTGTGTTCAATGCTTTATCTTTACTTCTTGTTGATACATACCAACTTATCGCACCTCCAACTACTAATGGCACGTTTAATTCAAGAGGAATAAACATTCCCAAGGCAAAAGCCAAAGCCGGTATGCCGAAGAAAGTCAGTATTAATGATATAGATGCTCCTATTGCATATAAGTACCAAGGTGCTCCCGTTCCCGACATTAAAGGTTCTATTACTGCTGCCATCGCATTTGCCTGCGGTGCTACTAAAGCTCCATCTCCGGTAAATCCATAGGTTTTGTTTAATATCATTATGACTCCTCCAACTGTTGCTGCTGAAACTAAAGTGCCTAAAAACTTCCATGATTGCTGTTTTGCCGGCGTGCTGCCCAACCAATAACCTATCTTTAAATCGGTAATAAATCCACCCGCCATCGATAATGCCGTACATACCACTCCGCCTATTACTAATGCGGCAACCATGCCCGCTGTGCCTTTCAAGCCTACTGCGACCATAACTACTGAAGCCAAAATCAATGTCATAAGCGTCATGCCTGACACCGGGTTAGTACCAACAATAGCTATTGCATTCGCTGCTACTGTAGTGAAGAGGAATGCTATGACAGCGACTACAACAATTCCTACTGTAGCATAAAGTAGATTTTGCACCACACCTAAATAGAAGAATATAAATGTAATTATCAATGCTATAATTACTCCAAAGATGATGATTTTCATAGAAATATCTCTTTGTGTACGCTTGGTTTCTGCATCTATTGTATGTCCTTTGCCTCTTAATTCTTTGCCGGCAAGACCAACAGCACTTTTAATCACACCCCACGATTTTATTATACCTATTATACCTGCCATAGCTATACCGCCTATTCCTATATGTCTCGCAAAGTCTTTAAAAATAGTCTCCGGCGCTACGTCTGTCAATCCTCCACCTGTGTATATTGGGTTTATAATATGTAATATGTTTTCATTTATAAATGGTAAAATCGGTATGATGACAAACCATATTAGCAAAGAACCGGCACATATTATTATTGCATATTTTAATCCTACTATATAGCCTAATCCTAATACTGCTGCTCCTACGTTTACCTTAAATACCATCTTTAATTTGTCGGCTATTGCTTCGCCAAATGGTAATATGCGTGATGAAACTGTTTCCGCCCATGTTCCGAATGTAGCTATAGCAAAGTCATATAATCCTCCTATTAACCCTGCCAATACTAAGGGTTTAGCCTGGCTTCCACCTTTCTCTCCGGAAATTAATACTTGTGTGGTTGCTGTAGCTTCAGGAAATGGATATTTACCATGCATATCAGAAACAAAATATTTTCTAAATGGTATTAAAAACAATATCCCTAAAATACCGCCCAATAACGAGCTGAGAAATACTTGCATGAAACTTACTGCTATGTCAGGATATTTTTCTTGCAGAATGTATAAAGCAGGAAGTGTAAATATGGCACCGGCAACTATAACGCCCGAACTTGCTCCAATTGATTGGATAATCACATTTTCTCCTAAAGCGTTTTTCCTTTTGGAGGCACTGGAGAGTCCTACTGCAATAATGGCTATAGGAATGGCAGCCTCAAATACTTGTCCTACTTTCAATCCTAAATATGCTGCTGCCGCTGAGAATATTATTGCCATTAATACTCCTAAAGATACCGATCGTAAGTTTACTTCAGGATAGTTATGTTCAGGTCTCATTATAGGGATGTATTCTTCCCCGTCTTTTAATTCTCTTGATGCGTTCTCCGGTAAACCGATTTCTTCCTTTTTATGTTCCATAATTGTGAATTATTTTTTATTTAAAGGGGTAAAGTTATAGTTTTTGTAATTCAATATTCAATAATTAGTATTTATTTATTTGCTAATTAAGACTTTTAAGTAACTTTGCAAAATTAGAAATTTTTTTATAGGTTTTGTAATATATGAAGAATAAACCTTCAAATCCAATTTTAAACAGTCCGCTTTTAGCTTATGCTCATCATCGTATTGTTGTCGATGACAATGATGTACCTGTTGATTATGTCTTTCTTGAAGTTAATGAAGCTTTTGAAAAAATGACTGGATTAATAGCTGATGAGATTATTAATAAGACAGTTACGACAGTTATACCTGACATTACAAAAGGCGAATTCGACTGGATTTCAATATATGGTAAAGTTGCCTTAACAGGTGAGGAAGTTAATTTTGAAGAATACTTAAAGCCTATAGATAAATGGTATAATGTGTTCGTTTTTTCACCCAAAAAGTACTATTTCACCACTTTATTTACTGATATTACAAAAGCTAAAAAAATTCGTGAACAAGAACAACTATTTAATTTGGCTCTTGATCAAAGTCCGGTTTCAATCGTAATTACAGACATTAATGCAAAGATTGAGTTTATCAATAAAAAATTTTGTGATATATCAGGTTATTCTTATGAAGAGTTAATTGGAAATAATCCCAGAATTTTAAATTCAGGTAAACAAAATGAAAATTTTTATATTGACTTTTGGAAAACTCTAAAATCAGGACGAGTTTGGGAAGGTGAATTGATAAATAAAAGAAAGAATGGTGATTTGTTTTGGGAATATGCAACGATTTCACCGATTAAAGATTCAACAGGAAGAACAACACATTATTTTGGTGTTAAAGAAGACATTACAAGTCGTAAGGCAAATGAGAAGTTAATTCATAAGTTCTCAAAGATTATTGAGAATAGCCCAAATATGATATTAATTACCGATTCGGAATTTAACATAGAATATGTAAATCCGTCTTTCTGCTTACTTTCGGGTTATTCATTTGAGGAAATTACCGGACGAACATATAAGTTTTTAAGGCTTGCTAATGAAGACAGAGCTGCAAATGTAGAGTTGTGGCAAAAAATTGAAAACAAGGAGGTGTGGCATGGTGAAATTATCGATAAAAGAAAGGGTGGAGAATTGTATTGGCAAGATTTAACTATTAACACTATTAATGATATTAATGGTAATGTTGTTAACTATGTTGCAATAATGCAGGATGTTACTGAAAGGAAAAAAATAGAAGGAGAAATTAAAGAAATAAATCTAAGCCTTGAACAGAAAGTTAAAGAGAGGACTTCTGAATTATCAGTTACAAACGAGTTTTTAATGAATGAAATCATTATAAGAAAAAAGCATGAGGCAGAATTAAAAGTAGCTCGTAATGATGCAGAAAAAGCAAATAAAGCTAAAAGTGAATTTATTTCAAGGATGAGTCACGAACTTAGAACTCCTATGAATTCAATTCTGGGATTTGCTCAGCTTTTTTCTATGGGTGAGTTAAATGATATGCAGAAAAAGGGTGTCGAACATATTTTAAATAGCGGTAATCATCTTCTAAAATTAATTAACGAAGTTCTTGATATTTCAAAAATTGAATCAGGAAAACTTTCTTTAAGTATTGAATTAGTGAAGATTAAAGAGATTGTAGAAGAAGCTGTGGATTTAGTACGACCGCTGACTGTCAGTAAAAATATTTCAATTCTTGTAAATTTGAAAAATTGTGACAATTTATCTATAAAAGTTGATAAACAACGACTTTTACAGGTGATAGTTAATCTTCTAAATAATGCTATTAAATATAATGTTAATGATGGTTCAGTTACTTTAAAAGTAGATATTGAAAAAGACTCCGACAGCACTGAAAATAAAATCAAAATATCTGTGATTGACACAGGAATTGGGGTTGAAGAGAAAAATTTAACAAGATTGTTTACCCCTTTTGAACGCATGGAAGAAGCTATTAATATTGCTGAAGGTACCGGATTAGGACTATCTATTGCAAAAGAATTAATTGAGCTGATGAATGGTACTATAGGTGTTACGAGTAAAGTGGCCGAGGGTAGTACTTTTTACATCTTACTTCCATATGAAGATGATAGACACAATGAATTTAAATTGGATAATCTTAATATTGTAAATAATAGTAAGGGAAAAAATAATGCTAAAGGTACTATTTTATATATAGAAGATAATAATTCGAATATTGAATTAGTACAGCAAATTATATCAACTTATCGTCCGGATATAAAACTTATATGTCATAAATATGGATTAAAAGCTGTTGATTTAGCCATAAAGCACGATCCTAATTTAATCTTACTCGATTTGAATTTACCGGATAGTCATGGTAGTGAAATTATCGTTGATTTGAAGAAAAATAAAAATACCAGACATATTCCGGTTATTGTTATTAGTGCAGATGCCATGCCGTACAGAATAAGTAATCTTATTAACTCGGGTGCAGAAAGATACTTAACAAAGCCTTTAGATGTGGTAGAGTTATTGAGTGAAATTGATAAGTACAAAATAAATTAATAAATATACACACATAAAAAGATAATAGTCATGTTAGAACACAATCTGAAAAATGCTAAAATTTTGGTTGTTGATGATTTGCAATCAAATATTGATGTACTGAAAGGTCTACTTGAAATCGAAGGGTATACAAATATTGAATGTTTATTAGACTCAAGAAAAGTAAGCGACTTCGTTAAAACTTACGATCCTGATTTAATTCTCCTGGATTTAATGATGCCACATATGTCGGGTTATGAGGTGATGGAAAAATTAAAAGACGACAGAGCAAAATCATTAAATCCCAATAAGTTTTTACCTATTTTAGTGCTCACAGCCGATATTACTACCGAAGCAAAACATAAAGCTCTGAAAGGTGGTGCTAAAGATTTTTTATCGAAACCTTTCGACTTGATTGAAGTTAGCTATAGAATTAGAAATTTACTCGAGACACAATATCTTTATCAGCAACTAAAAAGCAAAAATATTGCTTTAGAAGAAAAAGTTGTTGAGTTTCTGAAAATTATGGATGATTGGTATAAGTAATAATGACTGAAAGTTTAAAAACTGATTCTTTTCCTTCCAAGTCCGATAAAGTCAGATTTGGTATTGTTGGTACAAATTTTATTTCTGATTGGATAATCGCCGGTGCTTTGCAAGATCCTCGTTTTGAGCTTACTGCAATTTATTCTCGTACTCAAAAAACTGCTGATGACTTTGCTGCTAAATATAATATTCCTAATACCTTTATTTCTCTTGAAAAAATGGCTGCGTCAGACTTGATTGATGCTGTTTACATTGCTTCACCAAATGCCTTACATGCTTCTCAGAGTATTATGTTCATGAACCACAAAAAGCATGTTTTGTGTGAAAAACCTATGGCTTCAAATGCTCGCGAAGTGAAGCAAATGATAGATGCTGCTAAAATAAACCAAGTCGTCCTAATGGAGGCAATGAAACCGACCTTATCTCCAAATTTCAAAGTCGTATTAGAAAATATCAATAAAATTGGTAAAATTCGTCATTACTTTGCCGGCTTTTGTCAATATTCATCAAGATATGACAAGTTAAAATCAGGTATAGCTGTCAATGCTTTTGACACTTCACTTTCTAATGGTGCAATTATGGATATTGGTGTATATACTATTTACCCAATGGTTGTGCTTTTTGGAAAACCTTCTGAGATAAAAGCTAATGGGCTTTTATTGTCGACAGGAGCCGATGGCGCAGGCACAGTTAATTTTAAATATGACAATGGCATCACTGCAACTGTCATTTATTCAAAAATTGCCGATTCTGTATTAAACACTGAAATTCAAGGAGAAAACGGTAATTTGCTGATAGATAAAATCAGTTCTATTAATAGTGTGAAACTATATACCGTTGGCGATGTTTCAGTAGGGAAGGGTAGACTCTCAAAATCAAAAACACTCTCTAAACCATTGAAGCACAATGAATACTTCTATGAAATTCAAGAATTTATCAATCTTATTCAAAATAATCAATCAGAATCGAAAATAAACAGCTTAAATAACTCTCTGGTTGTCATCGAAATAATTGATGAAATACGCAGGCAATTAGGTGTTGTATTTCCGGCGGATAAAGGATTAGTATGAGCCAATTATCACATTCTTTCGTATCTTTACAGCCAAATAAAATTAAATAAATTACCATGATTAGTATAACTTTCTTAGTAGCTGTATTTAATGTATTTTTAGCTATAATTATGTTTATCAATAATCGAAAGCTAAATAAAAATGTAATATTTTTTTCGCTATTTCTTCTTATTATTTCTTTTACTTCAGTTTTATATGATCATGTGATTAATGGTGGATCAGTACGTCTACTGCTGTTAATGATGAGTGTTGCCGGACCTTTGTTTTTCTTATGCGGACCACTTTTTTATTTCTTCATAAGAGGAGTAGTCGACGAAGAATATGAGTTCTCTGACAGAGATTTAATTCATCTTCTTCCTTTCTTAATTAATATGATTATTTTATTGCCTTATCTATTTAAACCATATGAATTTAAGTATACCTTAGCTGAAAATTCATTAGGAAATTTGCCCTATTATATGAATACCGTTCTTGTTTTCTCTCCAACATGGATGAATACTCAAATCAGGACGTTTGCAATATTAATTTATATCATTTGGTCTTTAATTATCATCAGACGATCTTATAATAAAAAGATATCAAGTTTAAAAGGTATTTTCAGAAAGAAATATATTTCTAATTATAGATGGTTAAATACAATTACATTTTCACTTTTTGTGCTTTCATCGTTACATTTTGCTCTTACTATGTACTTTAGATTTGATACGAGCAGGGAGTTTATGCTCGATCGTCAAGATTATATATTTGTGATTGCTACAGTATTTAATTCTTTGGCACCCTTAATTATTTTGTTTAATCCCGGCGTTTTATTTGGGTTTCCAACCAACAGAATGTTAAACCCTTTAATGAAAGATCAATTAAATAAAACCAGGGTGGATGCAAGCTATAGTGTTAAAGAAGCTGTAGATGAAGCTCATACATATAATGTATATTTTGATGAATTATCTAAAATTTTAATGCAGTATATCACTGAAAAGAAACCTTATTTAGAACATGGATATAATGCTGAAAAATTAAGTGCCGATACAGAGATTCCCTTACATCATATTCATTTTTGTGTAAAATACTGTTTTGGTTCTACATGTAAAAAAATGATGGCTGAGTTAAGAATGAAGCATATAAAAGAAAAAATAATTTTTCTTGGAGAAAAGAATCTTGAAACAATTAAGAATATTGTATACGACTCTGGTTTTGATAGTTATAAATCGTTCTTAAAAGCTTTTAAACAGAAAGATAATATGACTTTTGATCAATGGCTTGAAGAAAACACATGATGTGCAGCATTTTCTCCGTCAATTGCTGATGATGTAATTCCTCCTGAAAAACCTGATCCTTCACCTACAGGGAATAAGCCTTTTATCTCCGGATGTTCTCCTGTTATGTTATCACGTGGTATTCTTACTGCTGATGATGAACGCGACTCTACTCCAACTACAATAGCTTCATTTGTTAAATAGCCCTTCATCTTCCTGTCAAACAATCTGAATGCTTCACGTAAGCGTGATGAAATATGCTCAGGCAACCATTCATGTAAGGGTGATAAGACTACTCCCGGCATATATGAACATTCAGGAAGACTTGTCGAATGTCTACCCTGTACAAAATCAAGTAGTCGCTGTGCCGGTGCTTTTAAAGCTTGACCGCCATTCTGGAGATAGGCAATATGTTCGAGAAGTTGTTGATACTTTAATCCTGCTAACACTCCATACTTATTAAATTCTTCGGGTATGTCCTCTGACTTTATTTCTACAACAATACCTGAGTTGGCAAAAGGAGAATTTCTTTTTGATGCCGACATGCCGTTTACAACAATTCCGTCTTCACTGCTTCCTGCCGGTACAATCCTGCCTCCCGGACACATACAGAATGAATATACACCCCTGTCTTGTACCTGTTCCACTAATGCGTAATTAGCAGCAGGCAAATATGGGTCTCGTTCCTGTGAATGATATTGTATACTATCGATTAAAGTCTGTGGATGCTCAACTCTGACGCCCATAGCAAAACCCTTTGGCTCTAACTTAATTGATTGTGAATGAAGCATCTCGTATATGTCGTGTGCAGAATGCCCTGTAGCTAAAATTAAAAAGCGTGAACTATATTCCGAACCATCTTCGGTTTTACATCCTGTTACTTGATTGTCTTTTATTAAGATTTCTATCAGTTTTTTCTCAAAATGTACTTCTCCACCATGTGATGTAATTGTGTCAACCATATTAGATATAATGCCGGGCAATAAATCTGAACCTATGTGTGGATGTGATTCATAAAGTATATTATCGGCTGCACCATGATAATGAAATATTTCAAGAATTTCCTGAGTATTACCCTTCTTTTTGGAACGAGTGTAGAGTTTGCCATCGGAGAAAGTACCTGCACCTCCTGCACCGAAACAAAAATTCGACTCAGGATTCATTCCTTTATTGCGATTTAAAGCAGCTATATCTAAAACTCTTTTTTTAGAAGCTTTACCACGCTCTAAAACAATAGGTTTCATCCCTAATTCAATTAATTTTAAAGCAGCAAACAAGCCTGCAGGTCCCGAACCAATAATTAAAACAGATTCTTTATTGTGAACATTTTGATATTTGAAATTCTTTGAATACAGCTCTTTATCGTTAGGTTCTTCATCAATAAAAACATCAACAGCAATATTTATTTTAGGATAAATAGAGCGTGCATCAATTGATTTTCTTACAATTATAAAATGATTTATACTTCTTGTAGAAATTTTTAACTTCTCTGCAATTTTCTCTTTCAATAATTCTCCTTTAAAGGCTTGTTCGGGCGTAAGAATTAGCTGTATTTGGGTTATCATATATATAAATAAATTGGTTTGGGATAATATAAAATCAGAGGAAGTTTATTATCCTCTGATAAATATCTGCAAAGATAAAGAATTATTGCAAAAAGAAATAATTCTATATCGTTGTTTTAGAACCTAAACCCTAAAGTAGCAATAAAATTATAATTTAATGTTGTTACTTTTCCAGGTTCACCGACTCTGGTAGCATCGAGTTTACTGTAATTATATGGATAGAATTTTTGACTATATCTTTTATTTAGAAACGCAATATCAAAATACCAGTTTGTTTCTCTATACCCTATACCTGCTGTGTAATATTGTGTATTTCCATTAGGTACAAAATAGTCAACATCCGTTCGTATTGAAAAAGAGCCAAATTCTTTACCCATACGACTTAATACTGATGGGTTTGAAATTGCATAACCTGCACGTAATGCAAATTTATCTGTCAATTTATATTCTCCACCAATTTTGATTATGTTTTGAGTTGTAAATAACGCATTTATGCTATCATTTTCATAATTGAAATTTCTTGTGTCATTTTCCAAATCCATAAATTGAGTGCTTGAATTAATACTTGATCCAAATTCAACTCCAATAACGGCTTTATTACCTAATATTAATGCACCACTTAAATTATATGAAAACGGACCTTGTATTTTAAACTCATTATCTCCATCGGGAGTCGATTCTTTATCTCTTATAAATCCACTATTTGTATCATAACCGTATTTTAAATCAGCATAATGATAGTCATATATACTGTATACAACAGGCGTTTGAAATGATGCTCCTATTCTTAAAAAATCTGCGGGTGTGTAGATACCTCCAACTTTTAATCCAACTCCACTACCGGTAGAGCTGAATTTGTTTGAAAGTGACAGGTAACCGCTATATTCAAAATCTTCAGAATAATCAGACGATAGACTATATGATAAATCATAAATGTTTAATGATGCTCCAAGAAATAGTCGATCGTTAAAATTACCCGACCAACTTATTGAAAATTCATTTAAGTATCCTTTTTCTCTTAAACTATAATTTGGTGCAACCGTTTCATCAGCATCTAATACTGATGCCCAAATGTTATTAATAGTATCACTTTCATATATTAATCCTGCATTTGCTGCCATTACCGACATCCATGGTAGCATATAAATATCATTGTATGGATTATAATTATTGTCTCTGTATAATTCATATCCCGAAAAATAATCTGAAAAATATGACCAGTAATCTGTGATAGATGATTTTGAACCATCTCCACCCTTAATAGTTACGTTTCTATCGAAGTTTTTCAGTCTATTGTATGAAATTGCAAAGTTTGAATACTTTAAATCTGATGTAATATATTTTGATACAGGCAAAGAAAAGACAGCACTTACATGATTAAATTTTGAACGATAAAAAGAATCACTTGTTGGATTGCCATTTCTCCAGCTTGAAGTCGTTTCTTGTGTTTGTATACTAAGCGTAGTAGATATATCCGACTTCCTATATACCCCCAAACCGGCAGGATTATCTTTTATTGCAGAAGCATCACCTCCTAATGCTCCAAATGCCCCTGCCATAGAGGTATATCGTGCGGTACCATTAATATCATACTCAATGAGTTTTAAAGCGTCAAATTCACTCTGACCGTACATAAAAGCAAATACTGAAAATGCTATTGATATAACTATTAATCGTTTCATACGTAAATAATGTGTTAATTTGATAATGTGCTAATATGCTAATGTGCTAATGTGTTAATGTGATAATATATATTTATCTTCTGCCACCACCTCCGCCTGATGAACTCCTGGAACTTCCCGAACTGGAACTGGAACTTGGACTTGAATATGAAGATCGTGAACTGGAGCTTGAACTCGGACTTGAATATGAAGATCCTGAGCTTGAACTCGAACTCGGCGTTGAATATGAAGATCTTGAACTTGATCTGGAACTGGAACTTGAACTCGAGCTTGGAGTACTATAAGATGATGATGACGAAGAAGACGAAGACGATGACCGTACAGAAGGTGTTGAATATGAACTGCTTCTATTAGTTGATGTTGATGTTGATGTTGATGTTGATGGTTTAGTAGTTACTCTTGTTGAAGAACTTCCTGTACCGGTTCTTACCGTTGTATTGCTCGATCTTACAGTTGTTGCAGAATTTACGGTTCTATTCGTACTGCTTGGAGTTGTATTTACAGTCGAACCGGAGACAGTACGATTAGTAGTTGTATTTCTGTAACTTGAATTAACAGCTTCATTATTTCTATTACTAATTGTTGTAGAGTTTGTTATTCTCGTACGTGTATCTATACCTGCCGGACGATTTGTTGTTCCATCAGTCCGAGATACAGTATTTGTTGATATTCTTGTATTGGAAGTTCTTGTGTTTGTTTCTGCAACATTATTAGTAATTCTTTGTCTGTCATTGTTAACAACAGAGTTACGTCCTACAGCCGAACTATAGTTTCCGCCTGCAATTCTTGTGTGTGTACCTGAAGCACTTCCGGAAATACGATCACTGTTGTAATACTCTTTTCTTCTGTTAGCTTCATTATGATTTTTATTCTTTGCAGTAGTATAGTAATTGGGATAATAATTCCAATGATGTCCATAATAACTATAAGGATACCCCCAACCTCCATAATAATTGGGATAATAACCTCCCCAACCGTAGTAACCACCGTAGTAATTTCCATAATAACCACCATAATATCCACCGTAGTAACCGCCATAACCCCATGATGGATATCCACCATACCAACTATTATAATAGTACGGGCTATACCAACTATTTCGCCAGTACCAGCTATTATAACTATACGGTCTCCAGTAATAATCATTCCAATATGGATTTGTCCAGGTTGGTGTTACCCAGGCATACGAACCATCAACATATACATTCCAATTATAATCATCAAGAAAGTAAATATCAGTGTATTGCGGGTCAGATATATGAATAGTGAATTTTGGATTATGAAATTTTCTTATACGTTCTGCATATTCATATTCCATATCTCCACCATTAAAGTCATTAAGATAATAACCACTTTCATAGATGGAGTCAGCTTCTTCATTAAGATTATTATTTTCAGAGTTTTCTGATAGGATATAGATAGTATCTTTATCAACAACAATTGATTTAGCCTTCGTGTTGTCGATATAGATAATTTCTTTAGCTCCGTTTTTGTAGTTAGGCTTAGCAACACTCTTATTCTCTGTTACTTTTGCCTTTTTAGCATCACTCGGTTTAAAATAAATATCGTCATCGATGCTTTGAGCAGACATATAAAATGCCATACTCAAGAAAAATATAAGAATCGAAATGGGTGCTTTCATAAATGTTCCTCCCTATCTAAGTTGTTTTATTGTAATGATACTGATTTCTCAAACGTACTCCACCTATCAATAATTATACCATGATACGTTAAATAATCTACTTCAACTCCCGCTCGATATCTTTTTCTAAATTTTCCGGTTTTATATTAGAGCCGTACCGTTTGAGGGGCGTTCCATCAGCCGAAATCAGAAATTTCGTGAAATTCCATTTAATAGCTGTACCGGGTGAGCCGGGCAATGATTCCTTTAAAAACTGATACAAGGGATGAGCGTTTTCGCCGTTCACATCTATTTTGGCAAACATAGGGAATGTGACGCCATAATTCAGCTGGCAAAATTCCTGAATTTCCTCGTTCGTGCCGGGGTCTTGACTGCCAAACTGATTGCAAGGAAAGCCAAGAACAACCAAACCATCGTCCTTGTATTTCTGATACAGCTGCTCCAATCCTTCAAACTGAGGCGTAAAACCGCACTTGCTCGCGGTATTGACCACTAACACGATTTTCCCTTTGAATTGCTCCATACTTATTTCTGCGCCTTTCATATCTGTGGCGGAAAAATTGTAAAAATTTTGTGCGGAAATCGTGCTATTCTTTTTATTGGCAGAGCAGCCGAAGAAAAGGAATGTTAGCATAAGTATGTATGTTAGTTTGTTCATTATCCATTTTTTCTTGTAATATACCGTACTTTCCCCTGTTTCATACACGTGCAAAGGTAGAAAAAGTTATACGATAATAGAACTTTTTTAGTTGAATATTAAAAATATTGTTATTTCCTTATCCTGATTTGTAATGGAGATTACTCTTATGGGTTCTTATAAAACAAAAAAAGAACCGTTTAGTTCTGCCGAACGGTTCTTCTTTTTGTGTTTGTTTATTGGTTTTATTCTTCGTTTACTGAAAACTCGATTACTTTCCCCTTATTCTTTCATCACTTTCATTACGGCACTTTTGTTATCGCCTATGAGCGTAACTAAGTATATTCCCGACTTGAATTCGCTGACATCAACCGTCAGCAGTTGCTCGTTTTTGTGATCGGAAGCATACATCATCTGCCCCGAAACATCGCTGATGGTAATTCGGAAACTTGAGAAAGCACCGTTCAGATCTATATGCAACTTGTCCTTCACTGGATTCGGATAAATCTGTAATTTTACCATATCGACGTCGTTCAAACCGGTTTCGCTTCCGATGATAGCACCTGTTTCAGTGTCGGCAACGAAATTTACATTGCTAACAGTGCCGTCTTCGGAAGCGGTTACTACCGCGCCTTCTTCCATAGTGAAGCCATCCAACTCAACGGTGAGCATATATTGCCCTGCTGCCAAATTGCCGAAAGAGTAGTTGCCGCTCGCATCAGTGTGGAGAATGGCTATCAACTCCCACTGAGCTGGATTGACCGCACTTCTTTGTACACGATGCACGCTCTGCGGTGCATTGCTCGGCTGCGATATACTGCAATAAAGTTTAATCGTAGCACCACTTATCGGTGTTTCTTCATCGGTTTTTACATTGCCCGATATAACGACATTGCCTACGCTCTTTTTAACTACCTTGAATGTACGCTCGCCGGAGTCTGAATGCCCCACGCCCCAATCATCTATCAAGATGTAGATGTCACTGTTGGCAGCAGCTTCAAACGCGTAGCGACCAGTGTTGAAAGTATGTCCTGCCGCACCGATATATGAAATAATACCGTCATTGCGGCAGGTATTTGTAATATATGCTGCCCAAAACGGTCCGTAGTAATAACCCGGTTGAGACGAATCATTGTATTCTGCTTCGTAAATCTCCCATTGTGCTAATTGAATTTCGTAAGCTCCCGCTTCTTCAATGTGGAGTTTGTACCAAGTGCCGCCCACAATGTATTCCACATAATCGGGGTTATTTGAAGCGACAACTACGGCTCTGGCGTTAAGATTATCATTACTAATGGTCTGTCCTACGGTCATTGGTTTTCCGTAAGCGCAAACGCGACCATCGGGTGCAAGTTCATTGACCGTAAATATTTTTGACAAATCAGAAGACCATCTGTCTTTTTGAACCTGAAAATACCACGTATCAGCGGTTTTGGCGTAAGGCACTGCGATTTGTTCGCCCTCACATTCGGAATAAAATACGCCTGCTTCATCAGAAATGTGGTAGTATTTTCCGCTGTTTACATTGATTTTGTACCAACGCACACTGAAACCGTTACTGAAATCGGCGGTTGTTTCTTCGCCGGCGTTGATTGGTGCTGCAAATTCGCAGAGGCGGTTGTCGCCATTAGCAACTTCGGTATAAGACCATTCTTCTTCGGAAGGGCTGCTTGAGCGTACTTTTACAAGGTACGAAGCGGTAGTCGTAGGTTTGAACAACAGTTTCTCTTTTTCGCCCGAAGCAACTGGAGTTTCGTTGCCACAAGCCGTATAAAGCGAAGCTATTGCATAATACCTATCGTCCGTTCCCATAAAATTGAACTCGTAATACTTACCGGCAGTGAGTGAAACGCTATACCACGAATCGTCTGAATAATTAGCCGTTGCCGTTTCGCCTTCGGCTAATACCGTTGGGTATTGGCAGGAACGATTGTCGGTAATTTCGCCAACAGTGCAATTAAATGTTGGGCTGTTGTAATTGTTAGTAAACTGAATATAATACGTTCCGGCGGCTTGTGCTGTGAAAGTAAACGCATCGGCATAGCCGAAAGCAATACTGTTTGCCATACCGCATTGGTCATATACGTACATATTTTCGTAACTTGTTTGCGGAATATTGACTTCGTACATAGTGCCTGCCGTAGCATTGAGTTTATACCATTGCGTTTCGTAGTCGGCGTGGCTGACGGTAAATTGCGTTCCTACGACTACGGGTGTCGCAAATTCGCACAAGCGGTTATCGCCTTGCGTTTTTTCGGCTACGCTGAACGTGTATTGCGAATAATTTCTGTTATGTACATCTATGTACCAAACAGCATTTTCCGTTGCTTTTATAAGCGTTTTCGACTTATTAAACGAAGCGATTGTATTGCCACCACAAGCATCGAGAATATCGATCTTATCGCTGCTCCATTGAGCGAGACTCGCCTGCGAGAAGTCGAAGTCGTAGTATTTCCCAGCCGTAACGTTAAGCGTGTACCAATAGTGTTTGTAACCGTAATCGTCCGTTTTTGGTCGGTCAGGTTCGTTGTAAGCTGGAACAATCAGACTTTGCCCCAATGTGAGCGGCGTTGCCAAAGCGCAAACGCGATTGTCGGTTACTTCGCTCACGTTCCACGAATAGCTGTAGTTTGACGTGCCTGTCCATTTAATATAATACGTGGTATTGACAGTGGGATAGAGGAAAATGCAATTCCGGTAATAACTGCTGCTTGCGATTTCCTTCGTTGCACCGCAAGAAGTATAAATATATGCGTTGACGTCGTTGGTTTGCGGAACGTTGCGGTCGTTAATCTGATAGACCTTTCCGCCCACGAGAGAGATTTTGTACCACGCATCGGCATTATCGGGATGCGAGGTGGCAACGCTTTGACCAAGCGCGATTTCGCTGGCTTCGGAGCAAGTCGTACTCGGCATTTCGAGTTTTATAATCTTGAATGTGCCGATTTCCGTTTCGCTGTCATACCAATTCGATTCATTAATGTAATAAGTTCCTGCAGTTGTTATCGAAAAATTATCTCCCATGCTACCTAAAGTCGAACTACAATTCTCGTAAACACTAAAACGAGCATCTGGAAATCCTGTACGTTCAATCAGATATTGTCCCTGCTGCAAATCGATTTTATACCAATTGTCTGAATTGTTTTTGTGGGTATAAGTAGCTGTTTGTCCAACACTTATGCTTATAGCCTTTTGGCAGGGCGAAAGGTCGATTTTCAACCAATGATTTTCGGCAGGGTTAAGCAGATTATAGGAAGAATCATAAGTTGCCTTTATATAATACGTTCCCGCTACCTGAGGAGTAAACGATACTCCCTCTCTAAAAGCCATTGTACTGAAAACCAAAGGATTATTTTCGCATTGGTCGTAAACATAAATCTGGGTTTGCTGAGCCACCCAAGACAGGTTGATTTTATAATTTAATCCGGCTTGCAAATCGACTTTCCACCAAAATTCCCTGTCGGTGTGGGCAAATCCGATTGTATCGCCGATAGTAATACTTGTTGCATCGGCGCAAGTGGTGTTAGTAGCGGGCGTAACCTCTAACACAGTCAAGGTTCCACCTTGCCCAATGCCGTTGCCTATTCTCATATAAGCGGTTACATCGGCACTCGCTTTATAAATAACATCACCTCCGCTTCCAAAAAGCTGATTTCCTCCGCAGGAATTGTATGCGGTAATAGTGCCAGGCTTATTATATACATTATAGTATTTGCCGGCTTCCAAATTCGCTTTGTACCAACGATAAATCTGTCCGGTAGGAACATTTTCAGGATTTCCCAACGTAACCTCGCTCGCTTTTTCGCAAATGCGGTTGTCAGAAATTTGCTCGAAAGACCACACAAGAGGATTGGGAGAACTTGCTACATAGCGGATGCTAATAAAGTAATAACCGCTTTCCGAAGGCTGGTAAATCAATCCGACATAACCGGAATAAGTGTAATTTGGATAAATGTAATCTTGATAAGCGACGTTTCCCGAAGTACCGTCCGCACTGAAATACACGCTGTGCGAAGTTGCCCAGGGCAATTCGTACCAAACGCCCGCCGAAACGGGAACTTTGTACCAATACGTGGTTTCGAGATCCACGCTTCCCTGCGGGAAAGTTGTGGTGATAGTATCTCCCACACTGATTGTAGTTGCAGTTTCCTTTGAAGAACCCTGCGCCTGCGCCTGTATCGCTGTCAGAAGAAAAAGACCGCAAAGGATTGAGTGTAAAATTTGTAGTTTCATTTTTGAAAAATTTTAGATATTAATACTTTCATCATAATGGTAAAAATGTATGTCTTTAATTGACCATAGAGACGCGCGCGCCATCTGTACAAAAAACGATAGCCGTGAAAATAAAATTTCCTGCCCGAAGTACCGAAATGTGGTTTACTGTGGCAGATTTACAAGCTTCGAACGCGATACAAAAATAGGATTTACAAAAGGTAAGAGGCATTCAAAAGGTAAAAACTTTGATGCAAAAGGTAAAAACTTTGATGCAAAAGGTAAAAATCTGCGTTTTTTATGTATGTTTGTATTGGTTTTTTTGTGGATGGAAAAGAATAATCCAGAAAACGATCAAATGGCAATCTAAATTCGTAATTTGTAATCCGTAATTATTTACTTATGGTAAAACTGTTTCTGTTGCTGAATCCCCTGTATGTAACCCTGTTTTGGGCATTAGTGCTCAACACCAACAAAGCGAAGGGCAACGAGCCGAAGATTTTTCTCGGTCGGTTTATGCTTGTGGCGTTTCTGCTCTATTTATCGCACTTGTTTTATTACTTTCCGCTTCCCGACGTTTACCATTATCTTGACCCCTTTTATCAGCTGTGCAATCTGTCGGTTTACCCAATGTACTATATTTACATTCGCCTGCTTACGGTGGACGAAAAGTTCAGCCTTAGGAAACACGGTATTTTTCTTTTGCTGCCTTTCGTAATGTTTGTATTCTACGTTGTGGGCGTTTTAATCATGTCAAAAGAAGAACATATCCGTTATTTGTATGGCGCGCTTTATTCCGAAACGGCGCTATCGGGCATTTTTTTATATCAAAAGATTATTTACACCTTATGCCGGATTGTTTTTATCGTGCAAGGATTGGTGTATATGTGGCTGTCCTATCGCTTGGTGGTTAAAAACAAAAAGAATGTGCTGAATTACTACGCCAACATGGAAGACGACTCTTTGGATAAAATACACATACTGAATATTACGCTCCCTATTACTATCGTCGCGGGTATTATGATGTCCTTTTTCGGAAAGGAGAGTTTTATGCCCGAAGAAATGAAACTGTTTCTTCCCTCGATAATTTTTTCAGTCATGCTATTTTTTATCGGCTGGCTCGGCAACAAGCAGCGCACGGTAGCCATTCCCACCGAAGAAAACGGAAATAAAGAAAACTGCGGACAAAAACAGGATAAAAATCCGGCAAACGCTGAACAATTGCTCATTATCCGGCAAAAACTGCTGCGTCTGTTTGAGGAGGATAAAATTTATCTGAATAAAAATCTGACTATTTGGGATATCGCGGGCGTGATAGGAACCAACCGCACCTACATATCCACCATCATCAACAACGATTTTGGGCAAAATTTTTCCGGCTTCGTCAATGCTTATCGTTCCCGATACGCCCGCGCTCTTCTGGCACAAAATCCGCATATTTGCAAAGAAGATCTTGCCGAAATGTCGGGATTCGGTTCCGTATCGTCTATGCAGCGAGCATTTATTCTTTACCCGCTGGCGACTTTACCCGAAAAATATAACTACTCAGCCCCCTAAATAGGGAGTTATAGCGCGTTAACGAATGTTGGCTGCATGATATTGGTAAGTAGCAAACACAAAAACGTGTTTTTAAAAAATAATTTGCACGTATTAAAAAGAAGTATTATATTTGCCGATAAAGATAAGAATACGGAGGTAGTATGAATACAAAACTCACATTAACAATAGAACATTCCGTTATTGAAAAGGCAAAAAGATACGCAAAACGGAAAGAGAGAAGTTTATCCGACTTGATTGAAAGTTATTTGAAAGCGTTAACCTCAGAAAATGAAATGAATAAAACAAAAGAGAGTCCGATTGTACAATCTTTAAGAGGTTCTTTCAGTATGCCAAGAAATTTCGATTATAAAGAAGAACTCGCTAAAAATTTATCAGAAAAATATTTGTCTAAATGAATAAAGTACTGATTGATACGGATGTAATTTTGGATTTTTTTTTCGACAGAAAACCTTTTTCCGAAAGCGCATCGAAAATCCTGACCCTTTGTGAATCAAAGGAAATTATCGGATTTGTAACACCCGTAATTGTAAGTAATGTCTATTATCTGTTACGACAAACAGCAAAACACGAAAAAATAATCGAAAAACTAACTTTGTTGATTTCTTTTTTAGAAGTATTGATAACTGACAAAAGAGTGATTATGCAAGCATTAAGTTCTCAGTTTAAAGATTTTGAGGATGCTTTGCAGAATTTTTCGGCAGAACAAAGTTCAGAAATTGACATTATAGTAACGAGAAACACAAAAGATTATATAAACAGTAAATTGTCGGTAATGTTACCAGACGATTTTATAAAAACAATGAATGTCAGCCGATAGTCTATTACTTTGTATGTCGTGTATGGTATATTGAGCTATCACGGTGAAAGTCCTTGAATAATAAGCATATATCGAGTTTCACTGATTCATAATATTCGTCTGATTGCAAAATTTTCTCCTTTCTTACTTTTCAAAATAAATACTATCCGCAAGAATTTCCACAGCAGTTATCGAACAATTTCCTCCAAATAAATTTACAGTTTCTAAACAAGGTAACGAAATAGTTCCTGTGATGTAATATTTACCGTCTTCACATCATTGTAACTTTCCCAGTTAATAGGTTGCAAATCCTTAGGTCTTTTAATTGGGCTGCAAAAGTCCAAACAAGAAGTAAGTGTAAATAGACCAAACAAGGTAAAGCAAAACAATAGATTATTTAGTGTTTTCATTGTTATTCGATTGGCAAGTTCTGATTGAAACTTCTCATAACTTATTGTATCGGTAACAAAATGACCATAAATGCCACCAATAACATTTCCATTTGACAATTTTAAAATTGAGTGATGACAGTCTATGGTGAAATAATCTTTGTGTTCTACATTGTTCTCGTCTTTCCACGTTTTAAATTCAGTAAGTAGTATTATTTTTTCATCTCTTTTAAAACTATTAAGAAAGTCAGAAGACTCCAACGATTGCCAAAAAATTATTTTCTCTTTATCATTATAATTTCCTTTCAAATCTTCTTGTATTTTTATTTTAAGACCGTATTCCGCCACGGTATTATTTATAATAACACCTTGTAAATAAAAGATTTTTTCTTTATTAAAATAATCAGAGTATGTATCAAGAAAACCCGATACCTTCGAGCAGTCATTATTCTCGAGCGGTGGGATTACGACTTTATCTTCACAAGACGATAAAACTAAGATTAATACAAGTAATAATACTATTATATTGGATTGTTTCATACGAATAATATTTTTTAGTGAATTATTATTTGTTTCGTGTCCTTTCGGTTTTCTGTTTGTAAAACGCAGTGATAAATTCCAGACGGTAGTACAATACCATTAAGTTTAACTGAATATGCTCCTGTTTCGTGTACTGATTTGTTCTTTAATCTGTAAACAAGTTTACCGGAATTATCGTACAGTAGTATTTCTACCAATTCCGACCTGTTTAAACTGTATTCGATATTGATGTAATCCAATGCAGGATTGGGATAAACATTAAAATAAGCAGACTTAACCGTTATTTCCTAATTAGGTAATGGAGTGTTTTCTACTTCATAATTTTTAATTACATAATCGGGCGCTTCCTGGTAATTGTCATTTTGAGGTGCAACCATTGCCGGAAATTGTTCGCAGGTAAAAAACGGCTCTATATAAGCGCGAAAAGTACTGCCGTCTACGGCGTAAAAGCCATGTTTTAAGACAGTTTGTTCACCCGCACGAAGCGTTACATTTGCTCCGCTCTGAATTGTAAAATCTTCGGCGGTTATACTTTTGATGGCAGCATGTGAAGCAGTAGTTGTGATATTCTGATTTTGAAGATGCAAATCGGTATCCAATGCACTTAATACCTTAAAGTTAAACCGTACATTGGTTGCCGTAGTGGGATACCATCCCAGATATTGTCCGGCTATTGAATATACTTCGTATATGTATGTATTTACTGTTGCCGAAGTTTCCGAAGCGGATACTGTTCCGATATATTGTCGTCCATTATTCGGACTTGCAGCCGACAAGCCGTTGGCTGCACCCACAATAACAGGGCTTAGAGTATGTGGATATGAGACCGTTGCTCTTATTTCCCGGCGTTTTACCAGATAGTTACCTGCTGCTAAGCCACAGCTAGAACTTACTTGCCACGCATATTGATTACTCAATGTACCGTATGGACTGCCCGATATATTTTCAAAATTTGTAATAGTAGTACTGTGTGCATATTGTACAGCCTTGTATGCATTTACCAAACCGTAACCGGTTTGATTATTCCAAGTACCATTGGGACGACCTGCTGTGGTGGAATAGCAATACGAGCCGACTTTTTCGCAACTCATTTCTATTATATTGCGGACTTCCTGCTGTGTGAGGCAAGGATTTACCGAAAGCACCAAAGCAGCAATACCTGCAACATGTGGGCAAGCAGCGGAAGTGCCGTTAAACCAAACAGTATAATCAAGGTCTGCATAATCATTTGTAATTTTGTTCCCTCCATTGTTTGTATGTATGGGTAGATTAGGATTGTATCCTGCAATACCTTGAATATCTGTTGTCGGAATTAGTACGCCCGGAGCAACAACATCTAAAGCCGTTCCATAATTGCTGCCCCAAGTTGTTTCTCCATCGCATGAAGTAGGTGATTTCCTCTGTCCGCATGGCGATATTGCTCCGACTGCAATAACATTGAGATGTGATGCAGGATAACCAATTGTTGATAAATTAGAGTTTCCTGTGGCTGCAACAAGAACACAATTTGCTGCAGTGGCTTCTGCTAATTCTAAATTAATTGCATTTGTTTCTCCTGTAGTGAAAGACATAGATACTACATTAGCGTTATTTTGTGTTGCCCAATTTAATCCACTCGCTACTCTATCTGATAGAGGTGAACTTCCCATATGAATAGGCAAAATTCCACAATTATAGGCGACACCTGTAATTCCTATAGAATTATTACCTTGCGCAGCAGCAATACCTGCACAAGCCGTTCCATGTCCAACGCCTGATTGATTTCCTCCATTAGAGCCTCCTGTTGCATCAAATCCCGGTAACAGATTGTTTATTAAATCAGGATGGGTTAAATCCGTACCACTATCTAATATTGCAATTCTAATGTTGGGTGAACCTGTTGTAATTGTCCAAGCTTCAGGTGCATTAATATCTATTCCAGATGCGCCTCCATATTGTCCTGTGTTATTAAGTCCCCATTGTTGCGGAAAATAAGTATCATTCGTTGAATAGTTGATGAATAATATAAAGTTTGGCTCAACATAATCGAACAATCCTGTTTCATATAATGCATTAGATATTTGTAATGCATTTTGTTTATCAGAATGATTAACCAATATATATGTTTTTTCATCAAAATCTGATTGTCTTAATATTTCCAGGCTATTTGCAATGGCAGATTTTTGCAATATGGAATAATCTGAATTATCTTTCAATCTAATTATAACTTGATCGGTTAATGCGGATAAATTATTACCTACTTCATCAACATAAATAGGACTGAAAAAAGAAATAACACCTTGTTTTTTCCATGAATCTATTAATTCAAAATTATTATTCACAGTATTTTTTTCTTGAAACTCAACAATCATTATTCCTCTTTGGTCAGTCTCTGATATATTTGTAGAGTACATGGAAATTGTATTACCTATATTGACTGTATCGTGTTCCAACTTTACAATCATTCTATCTTGTGCCACATTTAAATAATGCTTTTGACCTCCAATGTACATATAAAATTCTTGTGCTGATAATTCACATATCGTACATACACTTATTAAAACAAAAATCAAAATTTTCATAATTATTTAGATTTGAACACTGTTAAAACCATTTTACCACCTATATATGGCGGAACGCTAAGATACCGTCCTTCTTCATAAAAATCTCCTTCAAACGAAAACGTTTTGCCTTGTAATGGTATTTCCCAATGTTTTGCATAATCGGGAAAATTACAAATCTCTGCATTATAAATTGCTTCAGGATTCGATAGTTTAAATATTGCACTATCCTGTTCGGGATAATAGACTATAAGAGTAACATTATTTTGACTTACCAACTTGACAGGGATAGAATCTAAAAACAGCCTGCCATTTCCTTGTAATTTAAGAATATTAAGATAACTTCCTTCTATTTTTTTACAAAGCGTATAAATTGGTCTGTCTTTATATGTTCCGATGTCATTCTCGCAAGAAACACTTCCTGTCAAAATCAGCAAAAATGCTGTAAGTTTTAGAATATTGTTTTTCATATTTACAAAATTTTAAGTTATTAAACATTACATTGACTTTTACCTCATTTATTTCTACTTTCACTTTCGTTATTTACCTTGTTCAAATTTCTCTATCTTAGCATTCAACTCCTCAATTTTTTCCTGTTGTTGAATGACATAGAGTGTCAGTTCTTCTATCTTTTGCAGCAGTTTGTTCTGCATCTCCCCCATGCTCAGACCGTTTTCTTCTACTTCTGCGGCAGAAGGTATATCCGGAAGATGTTTATTGATTTTTACGAATTGCTTTACTTCATGAAGGGGACGGAGTTTATAATCGTGGTTAAAAACATAATCGGCTAAAGGACCATTTAAGGAAACAATAATTTCTTTTGCGTGGATTTTTCCATTGACTGTTAATTTTTCATCCGGCTGAGTGGTACCAATACCTACTTTACCAGTAATATCAATTACAAAATATGGAGTAGAAAAATCAAAATCATTTGCTTTACTGCAACCTATGGCAAATTCATTAGAGTTGTAAACCGTACCTATTGACCATGGATATTGTCCTTGTCTTATCAAGTTAATGTATTGCCCACTCGCGATTGGCTTAGTAACCACTATGTTACCATTGTAGCCATTGTCAGGTGAAGTGCCGGAAGGATATACAGATAACCTTCCTTCTAAATGCTGCACTTGGGATTGTACTACAAAAGCACAACTTAGGAACAAAAGGAACACCGCTCTTTTCATAATAAATTAATTTTTGGAGTTGTTAGATAATTATGATTTTTGAATCTCTTATTTCTTTTATATCTCAGTTATTCTTTACGTTTTGAGGAATGATTTTGTGAAGAACAATCTATTCTCATAAAAATCATCGGCAATAATTCATTATGGCATCATTAACGGTTCAAATGTATCAAAACATTTTTAATAAAAAAAGCATTTCAACAGGAATATTTTATTTTTTTTACATTTCTATACAGCTTATTAAGAAAGGTACGTTAGTTAGTGGACTATAAGATTAAACTGACGAAAAGTCAAGGTAACTTTATTATATTCAAACTAAATAAAGTACTTTTGCACACAAAACTAATAATTAATTATAATTCAAATGAATTTTATAGAATTTAATATAGAAATACAGCCAAACGAAGAGTATATTTTTGATTTATTGTCGGCGTATCTTGCTGAATTTGGTTTCGAGAGCTTTGAAAAGAAAGATAATTACATGTTAGCCTATATAGATAGCGAAAAATATGATCAAGATAAATTTATTGATTTGATTAAGAATTTTGAATTTGCGGAAACGATAAACTATAATTATATCGAAATCGAACAAAGAAATTGGAATGAAGAATGGGAAAAGAATTTTTTTGAACCTATAGTGATTGGAGATGAATTCTTGATTCATAGTACTTTCCATAAAAATTTACCAAATGCTAAATATGATATCATCATTGATCCTAAAATGTCGTTCGGAACAGGACATCATGAAACTACGAGTTTGATGATTGGTGAAATACTGAAAATTGATTTTACCGACAAATCGGTATTGGATATGGGATGCGGTACTGCTGTTTTATCTATTCTGGCTGCAAAGAAAGGTGCAAAGGATATTACTGCAATTGATATTGACACTTGGTGCGTTGAAAATTCATTAGAGAATATTGATAAAAACAACACATCTCATATTAAAGTGTTATTAGGTGATGCTGATGCACTTGCAGGGAAATCTTTCAATATAATTCTTGCCAATATTAACAGAAATATCTTATTGAGTGATATAAAAAAATACGTCTCCTGTATGAATGAAGGAGACGAAATATATATGAGTGGTTTTTATGTTGAAGATATACCTGCTATTAAAAATGAGGCATCAAAGCATAATCTACATTTGGTTAATAAGAATGAGAAAAACCGTTGGGCTGTTGTAAAATTTGTTAAAAAGGCTTAATCAACTCCATTCCGATATGTATTGCTTTTTCGTTCATCGGTAATAAATGATGATGACGGGATGGTAATGTCTTCTTTAGACCTAAAAGTACATTTTCAATTTCTACAATTGGTCTTACTTTTAATAAGCCTCCTAAAATTATCATATTGATAGTTTTAGTTGAATCATTTGCATAGGCATATTCTGTGGCATCTATCTGATATATATTAATATCTTTTCTCGTTGGATACGTTTTAATACCATTCCCATCAAAAATTAATGTGCCACCGGGTTTCACAAGCTTCTCAAATTTGTCAATCGATGGTTGATTTAATACAATAGCCGTATCATAAGTGTTTAATACAGGCGAACTTACTCTTTCATCGCTTAAAATAACGGTTACGTTAGCAGTACCACCCCTTTGCTCAGGACCGTAAGACGGCATCCAGCTAACTTCCTTACCCTGAACCAAACCTGAATAAGCTAAAATTTTACCCATGGAAAGAACACCCTGTCCACCAAACCCCGATATAATAATCTCTTCTGTCATCTCTTAATAAAATAAATATTTAATAATTGTATGTGTGTTTATAAGTCTCAATAGTGATTGGTGATTGGTGATTGGTGATTAGTGACTGGTAGTAAAAGGGTCTATAGTTTAGTGTTTAATGTTTAGTGTTGATGTCCAGACATTTGTACGTATCGACTAATCACCAATTACTAATCACTAATCACTAATCACACATCTTTCAAATCTCCCATTGGATAAACAGGAAACATATTCTCAACCATCCAGTTATTTGATTCATCAGGAGTCATTCTCCATCCTGAACTACAAGTGGAAACAACTTCTACAATTGAAGTCCCTTTGTTTTGAAATGAGTTCTGGAATGCTTTCTTAATAGCTCTTTTTGCTCTTTTCACAGAGACTAAGTTATGAACACTTTGGCGTGTTACATAGCAAACTCCATCAAGCTGAGCTAACAACTTTGACATATCAAGAGGATGTCCGTTAATAGGCAAGTCTCTTCCATTTGGCGAAGTGGTCGATTTCATACCGAGTAGGGTAGTAGGAGCCATTTGTCCGCCTGTCATACCATAAATACCATTATTAATATAGATGATAGCGATATTTTCACCACGATTACAAGCATGTAGAGTCTCTGCCGTACCGATAGCAGCTAAATCGCCATCTCCCTGATACGTAAATACGTATTTATCGGGCAATAATCTTTTTATTGCTGTTGCTAAAGCCGGTGCACGACCATGAGCTGCCTGATGCCAGTCGATATCCAAGTATTTATATGCAAAAACCGCACATCCCACTGGTGCAACTCCAATAGTTTTATCTTGAATGCCCATTTCTTGTATGACTTCACCAATAAGCTTATGAACAACACCATGACTGCATCCCGGACAATAATGCATAGGTTTGTCATTCATTACTGTTGTTTTCTTATAAACAAGATTTTCAGGTTTGATTATATCAGTTACACTCATATCTGCCATATTTACATCAGTTACACTCATAATTATTCATCATTAATTACATTATTTTATCAATTTGCTTTTTAAAGCATTTAAAACTTCATCAGGAGAAGGTACAATTCCTCCCATTCTACCGTAAAATTCAACCGGTACTTTGCCTGTAACAGCTAAGCGAACATCTTCAACCATCTGACCGGCATTCATTTCTATGGAAATAAAACCTTTAACCTTATCTGCTAATTCATTCAATATCTCTGATGGAAACGGGTAAAGAGTAATTGGTCTGATTAATCCTGCTTTTATTCCTTCTGCTCGTGCCAATTCTACGGCTTTCTGACAAACTCTCGCCATAGTGCCGAAAGCTACAAAAACATAATCAGCATCATCGCATAAAAACTGCTCATAGCGAACTTCTGTTCTTTCAATCTCACGATATCGTGCTTGTAAACGTTGATTTAAACGCTCCATATCTTCACTAAGCAATTCTAATGAAGAAATATAATTAGGATCTCTGTCTTTTGTCTTGCCGAGAGTAGCCCAAGGATATTTTGCTCTTATCTCATCTTCTGTTAATCTTGGCTGAAATGGTGGTAGCACGACTTTTTCCATCATCTGCCCTATAATACCATCAGCTAAAACCATAGCCGGAGTTCTGTATTTAAAAGCTAATTCGAAAGCCAAAACTGTATGATCAGCCATTTCCTGAACCGATGCCGGAGCTAATGTCGGCATTTTATAATCTCCATGTCCTCCTCCCTTTACAGTCTGAAAATAATCAGCCTGACTTGGCTGTATTGTACCCAAACCCGGACCGCCACGCATCACATTGACAATCACACCGGGCAATTCTGCGCCTGCCATGTATGAAATACCTTCTTGCATAAGACTTACACCCGGACTGGAGGATGATGTCATAACTTTTTTACCACAACCTGCTCCACCATAAACCATGTTAATTGATGCAACTTCACTTTCAGCTTGTAACACCACCATTCCTGTTGTTTTCCATGGTTCCTCAACCATTAAAGTCTCAAGAATTTCCGATTGAGGCGTGATAGGATAACCAAAATAACCATCACATCCACATCTGATAGCAGCATGTGCAACAGCTTCGTTGCCTTTCATCAACAAAACTTCTTCTTTATTTTCTGTCATACTTTTATTTTATAAACTGTTATACAGGCATCCGGACAAACTTCAGCACATGCAGTGCAGCCGGTGCAAGCATCAGGATTGTTCATAAATGAAAAATTGTAACCTTTATTGTTTGCATCTTTCGACAATTCAAGCACATCGGAAGGACATGCAACCACACACAAATCACATCCTTTACATTTTTCAATTTCAACTACAACTGCGCCTTTAAATTTAGCCATATTATTAATTGTTCAATTATTTTTCAAAAACGAGTACAAAGGAAAGACTATTTTATTGAAATTCAAAAAGAAAATATGATTATCGCCATTCCATCTATTGTTTTTTTGTTATTAGGGATGAAAATCTTTATAATGGGATGAACTATCAATCATATATTGTTAATATTTATTGAAGAAATTCATTTTTTATCTTTTACATATGCTTTTAAAATTACAATATTTACATGTGTCCAAATTTTTAGTTTGAAAAAATGGTACTGATGTATCAAATATTTCTTCTACACAAGCTCTAAGATTTTCAACAAAATCATCATTAAAATCCATATAATTATCGACCTCTACTTTCTGTTTTTCAGCTTTATATTTGATAAAAGGTGCAAAATCCTTTTTAAAAATATCTCTTACATAAATGATTCCCGGCTTTATCTGTTGATTATCAACAGTATCTTTGTATAAATAACCATAAAGAAAAGTTTGCAATACATGACTTGCTTGTTTATTAGGCTCAGCATCATGATTAAATAAATCACCCCATTTCTCAAATTCTAATGTGCCACTTCCGGTTTTATAATCAAAAATCCTGATAACTCCATCTTTAATATCAATACGGTCGATAATACCACCTATTCTAACATTACCGTATTTTGTTGATAGAGTTGATTTTACCGGTTTTTCACCTACTATATATGTGAAAGGCGTTTGAGTTATATCTTTCTCTAAAACACCAACGACATATTTAAACAATACGCTTGCAATCAATAAATTATTTCCTTGTAAATTGACAGTACTACCTTCGGGTTGTTTGAAAAAATGACGTGCAAAAGCTTTGTTAATAAACAAGTTAATGTTTTCTTTGTTTTTAATGATTGACTTTATATCATCAGAATTTAAAATCTTACCCTCAAAAGGCTTATAAATATTAGCTATAACATCATGAAATATACTGCCAAATACGTTTGCTTCCATTTGTTCAGAAATCTCGTCAACTGTTGATATTTTTTCAACATAATTTAGGTAAAACTGAAGAGGGCAGTTAATATATGTATTTATACTACTCGGAGACAAAGAAGAATGGTTTTCAGGCAAATCAAAGAAAGCTTTCAATTTGTTTACAATTGCATCATCTTTTGTTATGTTAATCACATTTTCATCGGGTGAATTAACCTCAAATGAGATATTTTTAGTCTTAATATCAATAAGATAATGATACTTTAATTGATGTAAAAAGCGACTGACTTCACCTGTATTACCATTATCGATTCGCGAATCATAAACAAAGTATATATTCTTTGCTCTATTAATTAAACGATAAAAATTATATGATGTAATCGCATCCAAATGTTCATATGTAGGTAAATTAAATCCTTTTCTCAAATTATATGGAATAAAACTATTCGTAAACGATTTCTGAGGATAAACACCTTCATTAAAAGAAGTTATGATTATATTTTCAAAATCAAGTCCTCTTGTTTCTAACGATCCAATTATCTGTAACCCTTCCAAAGGCTCTCCCACAAAAGGAATATTAATACCATTTGTCAATTGTTTAATTAATCTCATCAAAGTATCTAATTGCATAGATATAGAATCTGCATTAGACTTAAGTATTCCCGAAATTCTATTTAACGTAATATAATATTGATATAAAAAACTCGATTCAAGCTTATAATCAGCATCATCCGTTTTAATTCTATTAGTTTCATGGAATAAGTATTTTAAAATATTGATAAGATATTCAAGAAAAGAAGTTGAATTCACATCAGGATTAAATATTGTTTTAAGTAAATTGTTTTGTGAGAACACGTTTTGATGAATATACGTCAGATTTTCATTAATAATTTTATCATTGATAATTTTAATGGTATCTGCACAAAATACTGAAATTAACTGATGACTAAGTATATTTTTTACATTAACATGATAGAATTTGTAATTACCATCAAAGATTCTTTTCCTTTTATGCAGTTCGAATATCTGTTCAACTAAACTCGCCACAGAAGTTAGTTGCAGAGGATATCCCATAGTAACATTGATTTTCTTTATATTTTCAGGGATAGAATATAACACAGGAAGCATTAAATTCTCATCAGGTATAACAACTGCTGTTTTTAAATAATCAATATCATCATTTGCCTCAGGATATATTTGCTGCAAAATTGAGAATACTGTTTTTGCTTGTCCAATTGAAGACGGAATCCCAAAAACCTCAAAATTTCTATTTTCTTTGATGGTTTCAACAGTTATATCATATTTTGATTTAAACAGATTAGTATTTTCTTTATAAAACGATGATGCCGGATTATCAGGGTCTTTTAGTTCATTTGCATCATAATCCCAATAAAAATCAGCTTGTTCACGCTTATTAAGAATATCCATTAATTTTTTCTCACATGGATTTAAAGCGTTGAATCCGACAAATACAAACTTTTTGTTATCAAACCATTCAAATCTTTCATTCTTATTTAGTTTATCTGAAACATATCTCGAAATCATTCCTTCATATCCCATTTTTTCTTCAAAAAGCTCTTTTTTAAATTTTGAATAGATGGGAAATAGCACCTGCCAGGTACTTATAAAATTTTCTTCATATTTATTTTTCTTATGAATATCAAAACTACCTAAAAATCGACTGATAGCTTCTTTTTGTTGTTCAGAAAAGATGTCAAATAAATCATCAATATCCTTATAATCTTTGACATTAGTAAAAAGCTGCTTTGCATCAATCATATATTTATCAACATCATTGAAGTCAGCCAACAACATTTCAGCCCAAAACACAAATGAATCAAAGCTTTCCTGATGTTCACTTTCATCGCAATAAATTCGATAAAGTTTAAATAATAAATATAGTCTGTCTGCTGATTGAAGTTCGGAAGATTGCTGAAATATCGAATCTATCGTAATAATTTCAGGTGAAAATAAAGGTTTTAAAGCAATTTGCGATAAATAGTTCTGAAAAAACAAACCGGCACGACGATTTGGGAATACAAACGTAAATGTGTGTATATCATCTTTATGGTGCTTATAATATTCAGATGCAATACGAAATAAAAAGGAGTTCATTCTAATGCAGTAGTTATTTTACGATTGGATGCAAATTTAATGAATTTTTCTCCAACACTAATCAAAAAGGTAAAAAATATATATCTTCGCAGACTATTAATAAAAAACAAATAAAGATGATTGGTACGATAGTGAATACAGCCGCTGTAGTTGCAGGGGCAACAATTGGAATATTTTTAAAGAAAGCAATGCCTGAAAGGATAAAATCAATTTATTTTCAAGTTATAGGGCTTTTTACTATTGCAATAGGTATTTCTATGGTTTGGGAGTTAAAACACATTTTAATAGTAGTTATAAGCTTAGCAATCGGCTCATTATCAGGGGAAGCAATAGATTTAGAAAAATCAGCAGATAAATTAGGCAGTTATTTAAAACAGAAATTGAAAATTGGCAGTGAAAAATTTAATGAAGGATTAATAACCTCATTTTTATTGTTTTGTGTGGGTTCTATGACTATACTGGGTGCTATTCAAGAAGGGACAGGCGTGTCATCCGACTTATTGTTAACCAAATCATTAATGGATTTTTTCTCAGCAATAATTCTTGCGTCGGCATTCGGTATAGGAGTGGCTGTATCGGCTCTACCACTATTTATTTTTCAGGGCTTATTAACTTTGCTTGCTATGCTAATTGCACCGTTTTTTACAACTGACATTATTCATGGATTAACAAATATTGGTGGCATTTTATTAATCGGATTAGGAATAAATATCTTAGGAATAAAAAAATTAAGAATAATGAACATGTTACCGTCTTTATTGTTTGTTGTTATATTGATATGGATATTTGCATAATATTGCACAAAAGCACTATCTTTGTGCAGTTATTGTAAAAATAACCACAAAAAATAAAAACGTATGAACAAGAATGAAGTTTTTGGTAAACGTATTAAGATACTGCAAGAAATGGAGGATAATGCTGTTAACAAGCAGCATTTGAAAGGAAAACTAACAGCACGTGAACGATTAAATATCCTGTTTGATGAAGGTACATTTTTCGAATTTGATGCTTTCGTGGCACCTGCACAATCACCTGTGAGCAGTAGACAATCAAATTTTGGCGATGGGGTAGTAGTAGGTCGTGGCTTAGTTCAAGGAAAGAGCGTTTTTGCATATGCACAGGATTTCACCGTTCTTGGCGGCTCATTGGGATATGCACACGGAATGAAAATAGCCAAAGTTCAGGAAATGGCATTAAAATTAGGATCTCCTATAGTAGGATTGATGGATTCAGGAGGCGCACGAATACAGGAAGGCGTTATGAGTCTATCAGCATACGCTAAGATTTTCAGAAACAATGTAAAGTCGTCAGGTATTGTTCCTCAAATATCAGTAATATTAGGTCCCGCTGCCGGTGGAGCTGTTTACTCTCCAGCACTTACAGATTTCATCTTTATGACAAAGAAAACATCGTATATGTTCGTTACAGGTCCCGATGTTGTAAGAGAAGTGCTAAATGAGGAAGTTGACATGGATGGATTGGGTGGGGGAGATATACATGCAAATAAAAGTGGTGTAGCTCATTTTGTATCTGATGATGAAGAACATACAATTTTATTGGTACGTAAACTTTTATCTTATATTCCCTCAAATAATTTCGAATCTTTACCTGTATCAAATCAAACCAATTATTATAAATCACGCCAACATTTTCTCAACAAAATTATTCCAGACGATCCCAATCGTCCGTATGACATGAAAGAGATTATCAAGATAATTGTTGATAAAGAAAGTTTTTTTGAAGTACATGAAGGTTTTGCACAGAATATTGTAGTAGGTTTTGCACGATTAGATGGTAAAACAATAGGAATAGTTGCAAATCAGCCAAAAGTAATGGCAGGTACTTTAGACATAAATGCAAGCGTAAAAGGAGCAAGATTTGTACGTTTCTGCGATGCTTTTAATATCCCTTTACTTATTCTTGAAGATGTTCCGGGTTTTCTACCTGGTATCGAACAGGAGCATAACGGTATCATCAGAAATGGAGCTAAATTATTATATGCTTTCTGTGAGGCTACTGTGCCTAAAATCACTGTTATCACCAGAAAAGCATATGGTGGCGCATATATAGTTATGAGCAGTAAAAACACCGGTGGTGATTTCAATTTTGCTTGGCCTACAGCAGAGATTGCAGTAATGGGACCTGCAGGAGCAATCAAGATTGTAAATAAGCATGATTTAGCAAAAGCAGAAAATCGAGCAGAAATGGAGAAAGCTCTTACAGAAAAATATAAAAATGAGATAGCTAACCCTTATAAAGCAGAAGAAATCGGTCTTATCGATGAAGTAATAACTCCTGAAAGAACAAGAGATGTTTTGATTACGGCATTTGAAATTATGTCGAACAAACAATATTCAAAGCCGGAACGTAAACATGGAAGTATTCCACTATAATTGATAAAGAATTATAATACAGAAGTTTAGATGTTTAAAGTGACAAACAATATGATTAAGAAAAGACTTTTAATTGCCAATAGGAGTGAAATAGCTATACGTATTATTCGCTCAGCCCATAAACTTGGGATGTATGCAATTGTATTTAGAAGTGATAAAGAGCAGGATGCATTATATTTAAAATTTGCTGATGAAATAATCGATGCAAAGGATGCAGATGATGAAAAGCCCATTTTTCTAAACCAGCAAAAAATTGTTGATTTTGCTGTTCAGCATAATATTGATTTAATACATCCGGGATATGGATTTTTATCTGAAAATCCTGATTTTGCAGCATTATGTATTGCGAATAATATCAATTTTATCGGTCCATCTCCCGAATTGATAAGAGATATGGGCTTGAAAACTGTGGCAAAACATATGGCTGTTGAAGCAGGGCTACCATTAGTACCTGGTTCAGAAGGTCCGATAGCAAACGCTCAAGATGCAAAGGAATTCGCTGATAAAATTGGATATCCGGTAATACTAAAAGCCTCTGCAGGCGGGGGAGGTAGAGGTATGCGAATTGTAGAAAAGCCTGAAACAATAGAAAGAAATTTCAAAGCGGCATATGATGAAGCATTAGCTGCCTTTGGTAACGGTGATATATTTATTGAAAAGTATTTACAAAATCCAAAGCACTTAGAATTCCAAATTTTAGGCGATAAACACGGTAATGTTATTCATCTTGGAGAAAGAGAATGTTCACTTCAAAGGAAACATCAAAAGATTATTGAAGAAGCACCATCAGCAAGCGTAACATCTAAAATGCGCGAAGAAATGGGAGCTATGGCTGTAAGGTTTGCTCAAAAAATTGGTTATTACTCAGCCGGTACCATTGAATATATTATGGATGAGGATGGTTCATATTATTTTATGGAAATGAACACCCGTATTCAAGTGGAACATCCTGTTACAGAAATGATTACCGGAGTTGATTTAGTCGACTGGCAAATAAAAATCGCATTAGATGAGAAACTTACATTAAAACAGGAAGATATAAAAATCAATGGATGGGCAATTGAATGTCGCGTTAATACTGAAGATCCACAAAATAGATTTAGTCCTCAAACAGGTTTTATCGATAAGATTAATTTTCCTCAGAACTCATCAGTCAGATTAGAAACAGGATTTTTAAGCGGCTCTATAGTAACACCGTACTTTGACTCGATGATTGCAAAAATAATAGTGCATGGTACTGATAGAGAAGATGTTATCAATAAGACTTTAAATGCATTGTATAACTTCAATATAATAGGTTTAAAGACGACAGTGCCATTTTGTATAGCTGTTTTAAAGCATCCGGATTTTATCAATGCTACTTACACAACCAGATGGGTTGATAAGGTTTACACGCCTGATATGCTTGAAAATGAAGATGATGAAGTGATTGCAGCATTAGCAGCAACAATTATGTATGCTTCAGAGTATTTACAACTACAAGGTGATATACCTGCCTATAAGAATGACGCATTAAATGTATGGGTTTTAAATAAACGATTAAATTACTGATAAAATGGGAACATCATATAAATATAAAAGAGACGCCTCACGATTGTTTATTGCTGTACGTGATAATGGTAAAAGATACAAAATTTATATTCCAAGAGAATCAAACCCTGTAATAGACGGCAACGAGAAGGAAATTGATTTTATCGAACAAGATGATTTTCAGTATACATTTAACTTTAACGATAAGCAGTTTTACTGTGAATTAGTTTCGAGAGATCAGAATAAAGCTGTTGTAATTGTTAATGGAGTTGAATATAAATTTAGTTTGGAATCAATCTTTTCGTACGTAAGGAGAGGAATGATTTCAACGGGAGATGACAAAAGTTCGGCAAACAATATAGTTGCACCAATGCCGGGTAAGATAATTGAGATTTGTCTTCATGAAGGAGATTTAGTCAATGCCGGAGAACCGGTTTTAACTCTTGAAGCAATGAAAATGCAGAATGAAATAACAGCCGATTGTGACGGTGTAATTCAGAAAATCAGAGTTAATGAGGGACAATCAGTAATGAAAGATGAATTATTAGTAGAAATTCAATCTATCGATGTTTAAATCACGTTTTTCTAAATACATAAACGCTACACACATCGAAATTGTAGCGTTTATGTTTCAATAAGCTAAATCCTTCTTTCTCAATAATTTTTATAAGTTTCTTTCCGTTTGGAAATTCACGCATTGAGTTTAAGAGATAATGAAAATCAGCCTTATCTAAAATCTTCCTGACAATTATCGAATTTATATAAATAAAGATTTTATATAAAAACAGCAGAATTCCTTTTTGAGGTTGATTAACTTCAAGAATCATAAACAAACCTTGTGGTTTAAGAACCCTGTTGATCTCTTTAATGGCGACCGACAGTTTTTCAAGGTTTCTTATTCCAAAACCAATGGTTACAGCATCGAATTTTTCGTTGTTGAAGTTAAGAGATGATGCATCTTGGAGTTGAAAATCAATCTTTGAATTTAATTTTCTATCAGCAATTTTTTGCTTGCCAACCGACATCATTTTCTCAGAAATATCAATACCGGTAATGGTTTCAGGTTTCAGGATTTTATCTGCAACAATCATTAAGTCAGCAGTACCTGTAGCAATATCTAAAATTTTCTTAGGCTGATAATCTTTTAATAACTTAACAGATCTCTTCCTCCAACTATGAGCCAATCCAAGACTAATAAAATCGTTAAACTTATCATATTGACTCGAAATTTTATTAAATAAGTTTACTAATTGCGAAGTCTTATCTTCATGCTGATTATATGGTTTAACACCATCATTTACAAATTCACCGAAATTCATTTATGTTGCAAATTATATTTCTTATAGCTGTTTATAATCAGCCATATACCCCAAATAATGAATGGAATACTTAATAACTGTCCCAAATTCAACAACATACCATCTTCAAAAGCTTCTTGATTGTTCTTTACAAATTCAATTAAAAACCTTGAAGCAAAAATTCCTATTAAAAACACTCCGAAAATCAAACCTGTTTTTTTGTAAGCATCTTTTTTCCAGTACAGCCAATATGTAACAGCAAAAGTAACCATGCAGTAAAGAAACTCATAGATTTGAGTAGGGTGCATTGGCATTGTTTCGCCATTTCTTACGAAAATAAAACCCCAGGGTAGGGTAGTAGGACCGCCATAAATCTCAGAATTCATCAAATTTCCAAGACGGATTAAAGCACCACACACAGCTACACCTATAACTAATCTATCGAAAACCCAAATAATACTTTTTTTAGCAACCTTCTTACTAAACAAATAAGTCGAAATTACTATACCAATTGCGCCTCCATGACTTGCAAGTCCGCCCTGCCATATATATAAGATTTCTAATGGATTAGCCAAGTAATAAGATGGATTGTAAAAGAGACAATGACCTAATCTTGCACCTAAAACTGCACCTAATACAGTATACACAAATAAACTGTCAACCCATTTATCCGGATGTTTTTCATGTTTGAAAATCTTCTGAGTAATTATTAAAGTAAACCATATACCCAAAGCCCAAAGCAGACCATACCATCTAATATGAAGGCTGCCAAGCTTTAATAACTCAGGATCGACATTCCATGTAATAAAAGTCAACATATCAATAAAAATTTTAATTATATAGAATCAATTTGTGCATATTTTAAGCACCGTGACAATTTTTGTATTTCTTTCCACTTCCACAAAAGCATGGTTCGTTTCTGCCGGGTTTTTTCTCTACATGTATAGGCTCAGTCCTCTGATTTTCACGAGTATCTTGCTTGGTAGGATCTTGTCCCGATCTTGAGTTTGCTTCATCCTTTTGTGTACGGTATCTGCTCATATCCATTCTTTGAACCGGACGAGCCTCACGAACTTGTTCAGGCTCTCTCATTGGAATCTGACCTCTCATCAAAATAGAAATTATCTTCCTATTCATCGAACCAATCATTTCTTTGAACAAGCCAAATGATTCGAGTTTGTATATAAGAAGTGGATCTTTCTGTTCGTAAGAAGCATTTTGCACCGAATTACGCAATTCATCAAGTTGACGAAGATGTTCTTTCCATTCATCATCAATAACATAAAGAAGTATTTGCTTTTCGAATGACTTTACAATTTCCTTAGCTTCAGTATTATAAGCAGTTTCAAGATGAGTAGAAATATTATATACTCTTTTCCCATCAGTAACAGGAACTAAAATATTTTCATATTGTTTCCCTTGTTTTTCATATACTTGTTTAATCACAGGATATGCGATTGAAGCTAACTTATCCATTTTCCTTTTGAAAGATATTAAAGCCTCATCAGCAATTTTTTCTGAAATATCATTAACTCTTCCTGATGTAAACTGATCTTCAGTGATTGAACTGTCAATTGAGAAGACCTTTAGCATTTCTTCGGTAAAGAACTGATAATCTTGAATATCCTTAGAGTTTTCAACTATATTATCAGACAAATCATATATCATATTTGTAATATCAACGCCAATTCTTTCACCCATAAGAGCATGACGTCGTTTGGAGTAAATAACTTCACGCTGAGAATTCATAACGTCATCATATTCAAGCAAACGCTTACGAATTCCAAAGTTATTTTCTTCAACTTTCTTTTGAGCACGTTCTATAGATTTCGAAATCATTTGATGTTCAATCATTTCACCTTCTTTAAAGCCAAGACGATCCATTACTGATGCGATACGTTCCGAACCAAACAAACGCATTAAATCATCCTCCAAAGAGACAAAAAACACAGATGATCCCGGGTCGCCCTGACGACCGGCACGACCTCTTAACTGTCTGTCGACACGACGGCTTTCATGCCTTTCTGTACCTATAATAGCCAGACCACCAGCAGTTTTCACCTCTGCAGAAAGCTTGATGTCAGTACCACGACCTGCCATATTAGTTGCAATCGTAACAGTACCTGTTCTACCTGCTTCAGCAACAATATCTGCCTCACGTTGATGTAACTTAGCATTTAAAACATTATGCTTTATTCGTTTCACCGTTAACATTCGACTTAAAAGCTCCGATATTTCAACAGAAGTAGTACCAACCAATACAGGTCGTCCTGCATTTACCAATGCTTCAATTTCCTCAATAACAGCAGCATACTTTTCACGTTTTGTACGATAAACCCTATCTTGCATGTCATTTCGAGAAATCGGTCTATTTGTAGGAATTACAACCACATCAAGTTTATAAATATCCCAAAGTTCACCGGCTTCCGTTTCAGCAGTACCTGTCATACCCGCAAGTTTACTATACATTCTAAAATAATTTTGCAGAGTAATAGTAGCAAATGTTTGAGTAGCAGCTTCTACGGTTACATTTTCTTTAGCCTCAATAGCCTGATGTAAACCATCAGAATATCGGCGACCCTCCATAATACGACCTGTTTGTTCATCTACAATCTTCACCTTATTGTCAAGCACCACATATTCAACATCCTTTTCAAATAAAGTATATGCCTTTAATAATTGATTTATAGTATGAACACGTTCTGATTTAATCGCATAATTTTGATTAATCTCATCTTTACGATGTTGTTTTTCAGTAGGAGAGAGGGTAGTATCTCTTTCAAGATCAGCAATTTCGCTACCAACATCCGGTAAAACGAAGAATTTAGGATCCTCAGTATTGCCTGTAATCAAATCAATACCTTTGTCGGTCAGATTAATCCCTTTATTTTTCTCATCAATAACAAAATATAGCGGATCTGTTGCGATATGCATATTTCTGTTATTCTGCTCCATATAAAACTCTTCAGTTTTAAGTAATTGAGCTTTAACACCTTGTTCACTTAAATACTTAATTAAAGGTTTATTTTTAGGAAGACCTTTATAAGAACGAAACAAAGCTAATGCACCTTCTTCGCGTTTTTTCTCATCCTCTGATTTCATAAGCTCTTTAGCTTCAGATAGATACTTAGTCGCCAAAGCCTTTTGAGCAGCCACTAATTTCTCAACTTTCGGACGTAAATCCTCAAAAAGTTGGTCATCACCTTTTGGAACCGGACCGGAAATAATCAGCGGAGTACGTGCATCATCGATTAAAACGGAGTCGACCTCATCCACAATAGCATAATTATGCTTTCTTTGAACTAAATCTTCGGGGTTCGTTGCCATATTATCACGAAGATAATCAAAACCAAACTCATTATTAGTACCGAAAGTGATATCTGCCATGTATGCAGCACGTCTTTCTTCGGAATTTGGTCTATGTCTATCGATACAATCGACAGAAAGTCCGTGAAACATATAAAGCGGTCCCATCCATTCAGAGTCACGTTTCGACAAATAATCATTCACCGTAACCACGTGAACACCAAGACCTGTAAGAGCATTTAAGAAGACCGGTAGGGTAGCCACCAATGTTTTACCTTCACCGGTTGCCATTTCAGCAATTTTACCTTTATGCAAAACAGTACCACCAAACAACTGCACATCATAATGAATCATTTCCCATTTGATCATATTTCCGCCTGCAAGCCACTCATTTTTATAGATGGCTTTATCATCTTGAATAGACACAAAATCGTGTTTTACAGCTAATTCGCGATCAAAAGGAGTAGCTGTAACGATTGTTTCACTGTTTTCAGTTAGTCTGCGAGCAGTATCTTTTATAATAGCAAAAGCTTCAGGAAGTATATCTTCAAGAATTTTCTCATTTTTAGAAGTAATTTCCTTTTCAAGTTTATCGATTTCAGCGTAAATTTTGTCTCTCAAGTGCATTTCGGTCTCTTCAACCGAATTTTTCAATTCCTGAATCCGGTTAACTTCAAATGCCACATTATCTTTTATTCGCTGCTTTAGATTATCTGACAAATTTCTCAACTCATCATTTGAGAGTTTAACAACTTGGTCATAAGCTTTTTTAGCTTTAACAACATAAGGCTCAATTTCTTTTAAGTCGCGTTGAGCCTTGTTACCTAACAGCTTTTTTAGAATATCGTTGAATCCCATTATATAATTATATTTTATAAATTACGATTTTTTTAAGCCTTGCAAAGATACAGTTTTTTATTTACAAATTATTCATTAGCAACACAGTATTTTAACTAAGATATATTAAAAATCACCATATATAATAAGTATATTTCAATATCGTATAATTTATATTATGTCAAATAGAAGATGATGGGAATGTGCTAATATGCTAATGTGATGAATGTGCAAATGGATGTGGCAAATACATAAAAGATAAAATAATTTCAATTTAGTCAAACCGCACCCCTCTTGACCTCGACTGATAAGCCAAAAAATAAGAGAGTGAGGCGCAAAGAATCGTCCTTGTTTGAGTAAGCGCAGCTTACGAGTTTGGACGATTTAGCCGAACGAACGCTAATTTTTTGAGCGAAGCAGGCGCAGTCTTGATTTTTTGTTCTTTTTTATCAAGAAAAAAGAAAAACATCCTATTTAATCAACAAATTCAACTCATCTAACTGACTGCTATCTATTACCGAAGGTGCATCAATCATAACATCTCTGCCGGAATTGTTTTTTGGGAATGCAATACAGTCGCGTATAGAATCAAGTCCTGCAAATAATGAAACAAATCTATCTAAGCCAAATGCTAAACCTCCATGTGGCGGTGCACCGTATTTGAATGCACTCATAAGGAAACCAAATTGAGCTTCAGCCTTTTCCGGAGTGAAACCGAGGAGTTCAAACATCTTATTTTGCAGTTTGCTGTCGTGTATACGGATAGATCCCCCACCCAACTCTACTCCGTTTACAACCATATCGTAGGCATTTGCACGAACTTTTCCGGGGTCTGAGTCTAAGAATTGCACATCTTCCAGTTTAGGAGAAGTAAAAGGATGATGCATGGCATAAAATCTTTCAGTTTCTTCATCCCATTCAAACAAAGGAAAATCTATAACCCACAGAGGTTTATACACATTTTTATCTCTTAAACCAAGCCTCGAACCCATTTCAAGTCTTAACTCGTTTAAAGCCTTTTGAGTTCTAACTTTCTCACCTGCGAGAATTAAAACTAAATCACCTGCTTGAGCATTAAATAGCGATAAAATCGATCTTAATTCATCTTGACTGTAAAATTTATCAATTGATGATTTAATTAAATTTTCATCTTCGTACTTAATGTAAACCAAGCCCTTAGCTCCAATTTGCGGACGTTTTACGAAATCAGTCAACTCATCGATTTGTTTTCTGGTATAAGATGCACAATTATTTGCACAAATACCACCAACATAATCAGCACTATCAAAAACAACGAAATCCTTACCCGACACATGATCTTTAAGTTCAACAAATTTCATTTCAAAGCGAATATCAGGCTTATCAGAGCCGTAAAACTTCATCGCATCGGCATAGGTCATCCTTGGAAAATTATAATTTAAATCAATTCCCTTGATTGTTTTAAACAAATGCTTTGTCAGTCCTTCGAAAATATTCAAAACATCTTCTTGCTCTACAAACGACATTTCGCAGTCGATTTGAGTAAATTCCGGTTGCCTATCTGCACGCAAATCCTCATCTCTAAAGCATTTAGCTATTTGAAAATACCTGTCAAAACCCGAAACCATCAGCAATTGCTTAAATAATTGAGGTGATTGAGGTAAGGCGTAAAACTGTCCGGGATTCATTCGTGACGGAACAACAAAATCGCGAGCACCTTCAGGAGTAGAACCAATCAAAATAGGCGTTTCAACTTCTAAAAAATTATTTTCATCAAGATATTTTCTCGTTTCAAACGTCATTTTATGGCGTAAAATAAGATTTTCTCTTACATTAAATCTTCTTAAATCCAAATACCTGTATTTCATCCGTAAATCATCGCCCCCATCGGTGTTTTCTTCAATAGTAAACGGAGGAGTCAGAGCTTCATTGAGTATATTTAGCTGTTCTACAAGTATTTCAATATCACCTGTATCAATATGAGTGTTTTTATTGCTACGTTCTGAAACCAAGCCGGACACTTGAATAACAAATTCTCGTCCGAGTTTATTGGCTTTCTCGCACAATTCAGAGTTAACATCCTGATTAAAAACAAGCTGAGTTACGCCATAGCGATCTCGTAAATCAACAAATGTCATACCCCCCATTTTTCTGGTTTTCTGTACCCATCCGGCTAATACAGCCTTTTCACCAACATTTACTATACGGAGTTCACCGCAATTTTTTGATCTATACATTCAATTTGTCTTTTAAAAATTGACACAAAAGTAATACATTTTTATCATTCGTTTAAATAATTATTTTACAGAAATCGGAACATACACAATTTTTTTTGTTTTAAAGTACTCTTCCGAAAAATAATCGCTTATTTCATATGTAGTAGCAATGTTTCTATATGGTAGAATTTCATGCTGTAACTCCCCTCCTTTCAGGCATATCAAACCATTAGGTAAAGCATTTTTCTGTTCTTTGGAGATGTTTTTCCTTACTAATTTCATCAAATCATCAAGTGGCATCACTGCCCTACTAACTACAAAATCGAATTTATTTTTTTCTTCTTGTACACGTAAATGCTTGGCTGATATATTTTTAAGTTCTATAGAGTTTATGACCTCTTGTGCAACTTTAATTTTTTTACCGATAGAATCGATTAAAGTAAACTCACAATCAGGGAAAAGAATTGCAAGAGGAACACCCGGAAAACCACCACCTGTACCCACATCTAATATCTTGGTTTGGGGTTTAAACTTAATAACCTGCGCAATAGACAATGAATGTAAAACATGATGTAGATATAAGTTTTCAATATCTTTTCTTGAAATAACATTTATTTTTGCATTCCAATCGAAATATAAAGAATATAATGCCTCAAACTGACTGATTTGAAGCTCGTTTAAATCTGGGAAATATTTTAATATGATGTTCATAGGTTGATATAATGTGATAATCCCGATAAATCGGGACAAGTAATGCTAATGTGTTTTTATTCGACAAAGCAACAATATAATTTCCTCCTAAAAGGTCGACAAAGATACAATAAGAATTGAAATACTTTTTCTATTTCGGAATTTTTTATCTTATCATTATAATCAATTTAATCACATAAATCACAGTCCAGACATTTTAAGATTAAACGATATTATATTATCTTTGCAGCACTTTTAAAGAATATAATTTCTTTAATTTAGTAGATAGTAGATTGATTATTAAGACATTATAACAAATAACCGCTGATATTGGCACATTGACATATTAGCATATTAGCATATTATAGATTCACGTATGAAAGCTTATGTATTTCCCGGTCAGGGAGCTCAATTTGTAGGAATGGGAAAGGATTTATATGATAATTCATCTTTAGCCCGTGAGTATTTTGAAAAAGCAAACGATATTTTAGGATTCAGAATTACTGATTTGATGTTTGCAGGTACACCTGAAGATTTAAAACAAACTAAGGTTACACAACCTGCAATCTTTTTACATTCGGTGATTTCGGCTTTAGTGTCAGGTGATGATTTCAAGCCGGATATGGTGGCAGGACACTCTTTAGGAGAGTTTTCGGCTTTAGTTGCAGCAAAAGCATTATCGTTTGAAGATGGATTGATATTAGTCTCAAAACGTGCTATGGCTATGCAAAAAGCATGTGAAATGGAAGAGTCGACAATGGCAGCCGTTTTGGGTTTGAGTGATGAGATTGTTGAAGAGGTATGCGACTTGATTACTACTGAGATTGTTGTGCCGGCTAACTATAACTGTCCCGGACAGCTTGTTATATCAGGCTCAATTGCCGGTATCGATATGGCTTGCGAAGCTTTAAAGGCAAAAGGGGCAAAACGTGCTTTAAAATTGCCTGTTGGGGGTGCATTTCACTCGCCATTGATGAAGCCGGCAAGTGAAGAACTTCAAGCTGCAATTAACGAAACTACAATCAACCAACCTATTTGCCCTGTTTATCAGAATGTTAATGCATATCCACAAACAGATCCAAAGTCGATAAAGGAAAACTTGATTGCTCAACTAACTGCACCTGTAAGATGGACGCAAACTGTAAAAAACATGATAACTGACGGTGCCACCGAATTCTATGAATTAGGTCCGGGTGACGTACTGAAAGGTCTTGTTAAGAAAGTAAATTCAGAAGTACAAGTAGGATAATTGGCTGGAATATACATACATATACCCTATTGTAAACAAAAATGCACTTATTGTGATTTTTATAAAGTAACAGGCGACTTAAAAGAACAAAAGGTCGCCTTTATTCAAGCATTAACCGATGAAATCAATCAAAGGAAAGAATACCTTAACGAAGAAGCCATAGACACAATATATTTTGGTGGTGGTACTCCAAGTGTGTTGAGTTTCAATCATTTTCAGATGATTTTTGAAGAAATTTATAAACATTTCAGAATTAATGAAAATGCAGAAATTACTATGGAGGCAAATCCAGATGATTTAACCGAATTATATTTCAATTCCCTCTCCCCTCTCCCATTCAATCGATTAAGTATTGGTATACAATCATTTAACAACTATCATCTAAAGCTGATTAATAGAAGACATGATGCAAGTCAAGCAATAAATGCAGTTGTTAATGCACGAAAATACGGATTTGACAACATAAGCATAGATTTAATTTACGGTTTGCCAACCCAGACTTTAGATGATTGGAAATATCAACTTGATGAAGCCTTTAAACTTGATGTAGAGCATATTTCAGCATATAACTTAACATATGAAGAAGGTACAGCTCTATGGACACAGCGTAAAAAGAACATAATAAAAGAGGTCGACGAAGAAACTACTTTGGAAATGTTCGATTTTATGAGAAATGAAATGATTTTGAGAGGATATGAGGCATATGAGATTTCAAATTATTCGAAACCGGGTTATAGATCAAGACATAATAGTGCGTACTGGAAATTTACACCATATTTAGGATTAGGACCATCGGCACATTCGTTTGACGGTAAAACCAGGCAGTGGAATATCTCATCAATCAACAAATACATCGACAATATTAAAAATCATAAAGCCTATTTTGAAAAAGAAATACTAAGCGAACAAAATTTTTATAATGACTATATAATGGTATCGTTAAGAACTTCTGAAGGGATTGACATTCAAAATATCAAGCGGAAATTTGGAAGTGAGTACTTTGATTATTTTTGTTATCAGGCTGACAAGCAAGTACATAAAGGACTTTTAGAAAAAAACGAAACATATTTTACATTGACCAAAGAAGGATTACATTTATCCAATCAGGTAATTGTTGAATTAATGAAAACTGACTAAATATTTCTAATCTGTGTTAATCATTTTATCAAACCTTTGAAAAAAGCAGTTTGTTAATCAAAAAATTGTAAATTTGTCGCTAATTTTAAATAAATTATGGCTGATATTAAAACACCTTCGATATTTAAAAAATTATTCGCTAAATGGTTCTGGATTGCGTTTAGTGTGGGAATTTTATTTATTGCACTGATTTTCTTTTTTATCAGTATAGGATGGTTAGGTTATCTTCCTGCCATCGATCAATTGCAAAATCCTATTAATAAATACGCAACTGAGCTTTATTCTTCTGATTTAAAGTTAATTGGTAGCTTTTCTGAGAGTGATGATAATAGAATTAAAACAGAATATAATTTAATTTCAAAGCATGTCATTAATGCTTTAATTTCTACTGAAGATGAGAGATTTAATGAACATTCTGGAATAGATGGCAAAGCTTTGACAAGAGTTATCGTTAAAAGAGGAATATTTCAACAAAAAAGTTCCGGTGGTGGTAGTACTATTACTCAGCAATTAGCTAAATTACTTTACTCACCAAAAGCCGACAACATAATAGAAAGAGCATTGCAAAAGCCAATAGAATGGGTTATAGCTACTAAACTTGAAAAAATATACACTAAAGAAGAAATTTTGACTCTGTACTTAAATCAATTCAGCTTTTTATATAATGCAGAAGGAATTAAAACTGCTTCATACGTGTATTTTAACACTACACCTGATAAATTAAAAATTGAAGAAGCAGCAACTTTAGTGGGAATGTGCAAAAACCCATCATTATATAACCCCAAAAAGTATCCTGAGAGGGCATTAAAACGAAGAAATGTTGTGTTCGAACAAATGCGTAAATCAGGGTTTATAACGAAACACGAACGCGATTCGCTGTGGCAGTTACCATTAGAAATTAAATTTCAGCGAGTTGACCATAAACAAGGATTAGCACCTTATTTTAGAGAATATCTTCGTTTGACATTAACAGCTAAAAAGCCGGTAAGGAGCAATTATGCCAGTTGGCAAGAAGAGAAATTCAAAGAAGATTTATGGCAATGGGAAAATAATCCACTATATGGGTTTTGTAATAAAAACACAAAATCCGACAAAACGCCTTACAATATTTACACAGATGGTTTAAAGGTATATACAACCATAGATTCGAGAATGCAACAATATGCTGAGGAGGCAGTTGCAGAACATATATCGCAATTACAAAATGATTTTTTCAAAGAAAAGAAAGGTCGTTCTTATGCCCCATTTTCTAAAGATGTTAGTAAAAGTGATATAGATGCAGCGCTGAACAGATCTAAACGAGATTCTGACAGATACAGAAAATTAAAGCGTAATGGGGTAAGCAGCGAAGAAATTAATGATATATTTAACACCAAAGTTGACATGCAGGTGTTTTCATACAAAGGAATGATTGATACCGTAATGACACCAATGGACTCAATTCGTTATATCAAACACTTCCTCAGATGCGGATTTCTTTCTATAGAACCAAAAACAGGACAGGTAAAAGCATATGTTGGCGGACCAAATTTCTCTCATTTTCAGTACGATATGGCAACATTAGGGAAACGCCAAGTTGGTTCTACTATTAAGCCTTACCTTTATACATTAGCTATGGAAGAAGGATTATGGCCCTGTGATGAAGTGAAAAATGAGCCAATAACATTACTTGATGGAAATGGAAATGAATGGTCGCCGAGAAACTCAAGTAAATTGAGAATTGATGAAATGGTTACGTTAAGATGGGCACTGGCTAATTCAAACAACTGGATATCAGCATATTTAATGAGTTTATTCACACCTGAATCTTTAGTAAAACTTATGCAGTCATTTGGAATAAGGAGTCACCTCGACCCGGTTATTTCATTGTGCTTAGGTCCTGCTGATATTTCATTAATTGAAATGGTAGATGCTTATACCGCCTTCGCAAATAAAGGTATCAGGGTAGATCCATTATATGTAACCCGAATTGAAGACAGCAACGGCAATGTTATAGCCAATTTTCCTCCGCAAATGTATGAGATATTCAGCGAACAAACATCTTATAAGATGATATATATGCTTCAAAGTGTAGTTGATGGCGGTACAGGAGGCAGAATACGCAGTCGCTTTGGTTTGAGGATGCCTATGGGCGGTAAGACCGGTACAACACAAAATAATTCAGATGGATGGTTTATGGGCTTTACACCGTCTTTAGTATCAGGCGTTTGGGTTGGTGGAGAAGACAGGGCTATACATTTTGATAATTTGGCACAAGGACAAGGAGCAAGTATGGCATTGCCGATATGGGCATTATATATGAAAAAAGTATTAGAAGACAGTACGTTAGGATATTCTGACCAAGAAACTTTTGATGTACCATCTTCTTTTAACGCAAATGCAGGTTGCGAAGTTGTTGATTTTGATTAAAAAATATAATTTGAAAAAGAAGATTTTCATATCTACAATATTGTTGTTGTTATACACCAATTCTTTTGCACAATGGAATACAGACCGTATTTTAACCATTGGGCGAAACGCATTGTATTTTGAAGATTACGTACTTTCAATTCAATACTTCAATCAGGTCATCAAAATCAAACCTTTTTTAGCCGAACCGTATATGTATAGGGCAATAGCAAAAATTCAGCTTGGAGATTATGAAGGTGCTGAAATAGATGCAACAGAATCGATACAACGAAATCCATTTGTCCCACAGGCTTATTATGCAAGAGGTTTTACCAAGATGAAATTAGAAAAATACGAAGATGCTATTGAAGATTTCACTAAAGCCTTAGAATTCAGTCCGAACAGTCAGCATTTGTTAATAAGTCGCATGGACGCATACGATAGAGCCGGCAAATACGAACTTGCAATTGAAGATATAGATACATATTCAAAATTATATCAAAAAAACACCGGAATTTTATATGAGAAGGGACGTATATATCTATCCAATAAAGATACAATCGCAGCCGAACAAGCATTTAATCAGTTAATTAGCAATGACAGTACATCTTTTATCGGATGGAGTGCACGTGGCTTGTTAAAACTGCAAAAAAAGGATTTAGATGGTGCTTATAATGATTATTCAATGGCGATTAAAAATAAATCAAATTATTTTGGTGACTTTATCAACAGAGGAATAATCAATGTAGAGCAAAAGAGGTATATGGAAGCCCTATCCGACTACGATCAGGCAATTAAGTTAGAATCGAATAGTGTGATGGCATATTACAACAGAGGCGTTTTACGATCGAACTTAGGAGATAATAACAATGCATTATCAGATTTCGTAAAAGTATTGAAGTTAGATTCAACGATAATGGAAGCAAGATATAGTAAGGCTTTGATGGAAATGAAACTTAGAAACTACAGAGAAGCTATTACAGATTATAAGATAATACTCGAAAAACATCCTTATTTTCTTCCTGTATATTGGGGAATTGCAGAGGCTTACGATGCTATGAATAATGTAAAAGAAGCTTTCACATACAGACAAAAAGCACAGGATTTAGAAAAAAACAAAGATAATATACGAGACAAGGTAAAAGAAAACTTAGATGCGAAAAATATGATTGCAGAAGATATTCCAAGCAATACATCTAAACGCAAAACTGATGTTTTTAATAGATATGCAGCTCAAAACACAAATGAAAATGAGTATGAATCAAAATACAGTAGCGACAAGCGTGGAGCTATACAGAAAAAATTCGTAGACGTAGTTAATGAAAAGAATTTTGTGCTAACATATTACTCTAAAACAGATGCTTTACGGCAGACAAATTTATACCATCCTGAAGTTGATTCATATAACAAAAGAAAAAAGCTAAGTACAGATATAAAAATAACATGTGATGAAATTGCACTTACTAATGAATTGATTGATAAGCATTTTAAAACTATTAATGAAATCAGTTCGCGAATTGACAAGAACACAAAAGATGCTGATTTATTTTTCTATAGAGGATTAGAATTTGCATTGGTACAGGACTTCGAGAGTGCAATCGACGATTTAAACAAAGCTATATCATTAAGAAGTGATTTTATGTTAGCCTACTTTACCAGAGCTAATATAAGAAACAAGTATATCGAATACATGAAAAACTCATTACGCGAATCGAGTTCGGAAACTGCTGAAGCCAAAGATAAATTTGCTTTATTTGAAAAAGAAAAGAAATTTGATGTTGAATTAGTTATGCGAGATTTAGATAAAGTAAATAGTTTGCAACCGGACTTTCCTTTTGCCTATTATAATAAAGCGAATATTTTAGCTTCTCAGCAAGACTTTAAAGCTGCAATAAATAATTACTCAAAAGCTATTGAAATCGATAAAGATTTTGCAGAAGCATATCTCAATAGAGGCTTGACACATCTCTATACAGGAGAAGATTCCAAAGGATTATCTGATTTAAGTAAAGCTGGTGAACTCGGTATATATCAGGCATATAACCTTATTCAGAGATTTAAATAAGCATGTTTGTATATTTACTATAAAATAATTGATATTGATAATTTTTAATTAATTTTGTGATTCAAAAATAGAGTAATGTCAAAAGAAGCTAAAGCAAGAATAAAAATCAATAAACTGCTTGAAGAAGCAGGATGGCGTTTCTTTGACTCCAAAGAAGGTAGAGCCAATATTGTACTTGAAAATAAAACCAAACTAACTCAAACTGAATTAGATGAATTCGGTGAAGATTTTGAACAAACGAAAAATGGCTTCATTGACTATCTGTTACTTGATGACAAAGGTTTCCCTTTTATCGTATTAGAAGCAAAGAAAGAAGAAATAAACCCACTATTTGCTAAGGAACAAGCCAGAAAATATGCACAATCTCAAAACTGTAGATTCATAATTCTTTCAAATGGTAATTTGCATTACTTCTGGGATTTACAGAGAGGAAATCCAAATATTATTGCAACATTTCCAAAACCTGAGACTGTTATCGGATATACGGAATTTAAGCCAAATGCAGAGGCATTAGTAAATGAAACCGTAAAAGAAGATTACATTGTAAAAACTCAAAAACCAGACTACGCCAGCGACCCAAGATATATTGATGAATCACAACGCAGTGCTTTTATTGAAGAAAATAAATTGAGGTTTTTGCGTAAATATCAGGTTAGAGCAATTGAACGGATACAGGAAGAAGTAAAAGCAGGTAAAGACCGTTTTTTATTTGAGATGGCAACTGGCACTGGCAAAACTTTAACTTCAGCCGCTGTTATAAAATTGTTTTTGCGTACCGGAAACGCAAGACGAGTTTTGTTTCTGGTTGACCGTTTGGAATTGGAAGACCAAGCAGATAAAGCATTTAAAGAATATCTTAGAACTGATTATAAATGTAGTATTTACAAGGAAAATAGGGATGACTGGCGGCAAGCAGAAATTGTTGTTTCGACAGTGCAATCATTTCTTTTCAAAAACAAATACAAAAGGATTTTTTCACCAACTGATTTTGACCTTGTAATTTCTGATGAAGCACATAGAAGTATCGGAGGTAACAGCAGAGCTGTTTTTGAATACTTTATTGGCTATAAGTTAGGTTTGACGGCAACACCAAAGGACTATTTAAAAAAGATTGATGCTGGAGAATTAAGCGAAAAAGACCCGAGAGAATTAGAAAGGAGAATGCTTTTAGATACTTACACAACCTTTGGTTGTGAAGATGGAAAGCCAACATTTCAGTATAGTTTATTGCATGGCGTTAAAGATGGCTTTTTGGTAAATCCTTGCGTTGTGGATGCTCGAACAGAAATAACTACACAGCTTTTAAGTGATGAAGGTTACACCGTTGAAATAACAGATGATGATGGAGAAGAAACCACAAGCACTTTTTCGCAACGTGACTTTGAAAAGAAATTGTTTTCCGAAAATACCAACCGTATTTTTTGCAAAACATTTTTGGAGAACGCCTATAAAGACCCGATTTCTGGTGAAATTGGTAAATCAATTCTATTCTGTGTTAGTCAAAACCACGCTGCTAAAATCACACAAATTTTGAATGAATTTGCCGATAAGATGTTTCCGGATAAATATCAATCTGATTTTGCAATGCAAGTTACCTCTTGGATACCAGATGCACAGCAATTAACGATTAATTTCACTAACAATCGTTTAGGTGGCAAAGGTAACTTTCACGATTTATATCAGACAAGCAAAACCCGTGTATGTGTTACAGTTGGAATGATGACAACAGGTTATGATTGCCCTGATATTTTGAATGTTTGTTTGATGCGACCAATTTTCTCACCAACCGACTTTATTCAAATAAAAGGAAGAGGAACAAGAAAATTCAATTTTGCGAACAAAGAAGTTTTGAAGGATAAAAGTTTAATCGAAAATATATCGGAAGAAAACCTACAGAAGTCGAGGTTTAAACTTTTTGACTTCTTTGCAAACTGCGAGTATTTTGAGGAAAAATTCAATTATGATGAAGTTCTAAAGTTACCTCCAAAAGGAACTTCAACCGAAGGCGGTGGCGGAGGCGGTTATGTTGTTGACGAATACGACAGCACAAGACACGACCCTTTAAAAACCTTTACAGTCAATGAAATTGGGCTTGAAGGAATGAAGATTGACCGAATGTATTTTGAGAAATTTGAAGATAAAGTAAAAGAGGATGACAAAATCAAGGAATTAGTTAAGCAAAAGGATTTTGATGCAATAGAACAATACATTATCAGTCAAATCTTTGATAAACCAGAGGAGTATTACAATATAAGCAAACTAAGGAATGCCATAAAAATTGATAGGCGTTTATCATTGCGAGAAATCATTGAAAAAATCTTTGGTTTTATTCCTTATTTTAAATCTAAGGACGAACTGCTTGACGAGGAATTTGAAAAGTTTGACAGTCGTTATTTACCACCCGAAGAATATTTCACGTTCGCAAGGGATTATTTCAAAAGTTACATTACAGACTCTGAGTTCAGAGACATAATTGAAAATAGAAAATATGCATTATTAAACACCAATCCAAATGGTGATGTATTCAGAAAATTGCCGCCGGAATTGCGTTTTGCGATACCTGAGTACATAAAAGATAATGTATCACTTAATAAATTTGTTGCATAAATGTTAGACCAAGAAACAAAACGCAGGATTGATACTGCAAGAGATATTTTGGTAGGAAAATTACCAAACCCACAAAGCCAGGTTGAGCAAATTACCATTGCTATGATATATAAATTCATGGACGACATGGATAAGGAAGCAATGGAATTTGGTGGAGAAGCTACTTTTTTTACAGGCGATTACGAAAAATACAGTTGGACAAAAATATTTGACCCCAAATTGGGCGGGTATGAAATGTTGGCACTTTACGGAGAAGCGATAGTAAAACTGAACCAAAATCCTAATATACCGCAACTTTTCAGAGATATTTTTAAAAACGCATACCTGCCTTACAGAGACCCAGAGACATTAAAAATGTTTCTGAAGGTTATCAATGAGTTTCATTACGACCATAGCGAAAAACTGGGTGATGCTTTTGAATACCTTTTATCGGTTTTAGGCAGTCAGGGCGATGCTGGACAATTCCGCACACCCCGACACATTATTGATTTTATGGTAGCCATTATGCAGCCCAAAAAAGATGAAAGCATTTGCGACCCTGCTTGTGGTACTGCTGGATTTTTAATTTCTTCGTACAAACACATTCTGAACGAAAACACCAAAAAGAACAAAGGCGATTTACTTACGCCCGACGAACGAAAAAAGCTAATAAATAACTTCGTTGGTTATGATATTTCTTCCGAAATGGTACGTTTGAGTTTAGTAAATATGTATCTGCATGGTTTTACCACTCCAAAAATATACGAGTACGACACCTTAACCAGTACTGACCGCTGGGGCGATACTTTTGATATAATAATGGCAAATCCACCATTTATGACACCCAAAGGAGGTATCCGCCCGCATAAAAAATTCGCTATGCAGGCAAATCGTAGTGAAGTGCTTTTTGTGGACTATATCATGGAGCATATAAACCCGACAACCGGTCGTGCAGCCGTAATTGTTCCCGAAGGTATTATTTTTCAAAGTGCAACAGCTTACAAAGCATTACGGAAATTATTGGTTGAAAAAAACTTTCTTTATGGAGTTGTGAGTTTGCCAGCCGGACTTTTTCAACCTTATAGTGGTGTAAAAACTTCTATTCTTTTATTAGATAAAACACTTGCAAAAAAAACTGATAAAATCCTTTTCGTAAAAATTGAAAACGATGGATACAGTTTAGGAGCACAAAGAAAAGAACTTAGCACAAGTGATTTGCCTGATGCTACAAATTTTATAAAACAATACACTACAGCTATTCGTAACAATGACTTTACGCTATTTGATTTTGAGCATTTACCTTTAAACTCAGTAGCAGTTGAAAGAAGTAGAATCGCTGAGAATGGTGATTACAATCTAAGCGGAGATAGATATAGAATAGTCACAAAGCAACATAAAGGAAAATATGATTTCGTTGAATTAGCTGATGTTGCAATTATACGCAAAGGAAGCGCGATTACAAAAAAAGATTCAGTAGAAGGTAATGTTCCAGTTATTGCAGGCGGACAACAACCAGCCTATTATCATAACGAATCCAATCGAGATGGAAATGTTATTACTGTGAGTGCTTCAGGGGCTTATGCTGGATTTATAAATTTTTTCGAAAAGCCAATATTTGCTTCTGATTGCTCAACCATTGAAACTAATGATTCTAAATCAGCTGACATTAAGTTTTTATTCTATACCTTAAAATCAAGACAAGAGGACTTTTATAGATTTCAGATTGGTGGTGGGCAACCGCATGTATATCCTTCACATTTTTCAAATTACAAAATTCCGCTACCTCCATTAACATTTCAAAAAGAAATCGTCTCCAAAATAGAGCAATACGAAAAGATAATAGCTGGAGCTAAACAAGTGTATGAAAACTACAAACCACAAATTGACATAAAACCCGAATGGGAAATGGTGGAATTAGGTGAGATTTCTGATAAAACACAAATTGGACTTGTGAAAAATTCAGGCGAACAAGGAGAGTATTCTGATATTTTCAAGTTTCCGTATTTGAAAATGGATGCAATTACATACGATGGTGAATTAAATTTCGATAAAACAGTATATGTAGATGCAACAAAAGAAGAACTTGAAAAATTCACATTAGATGATGGTGACTTTTTCTATAATACAAGAAATACCCCTGAATTGGTTGGTAAATCTGCCGTATATCATGGCGAAAGTGGTATTTATCTTTTTAACAATAATCTTTTCAGGATAAAATTCAATGATAAAGCAAATCCAGATTTTATAAATATTTTTCTTAATTCTAATACGGGTAAGCAAATAATACGAACATTAGTTTCAGGTACTACAAGCGTTGCGGCATTGTATCAAAAAGAGTTTATGAAAATAAAGGTACCATTGCCACCCATTGAACAGCAAAATCTTCTAATTTCAGAAATTGAAAAAGAAAAAAACCTTATTGAAGCTAATAAGAAAATTATTGAAGTATTTGAGCAAAAAATAAAAGACGAAATCAATAAACTTTGGGAAGAATAATGGCAAATGCAATTAACATACTGGAATATTTGCCAAACTCTTACAAAACAAGAGATGAGCAAGATTATATAAACTTTCTTTGGGATAGTTTTGAAAGCAATTATAACAATGCAAAATATCCATTTGCTTTTATTGCTTACCACATGCTTTACATGAGTTTTGTTTATTTCGAGGTATGGCAAATTAAAGAAAACAGAAAAACAGATTTTGAGAAAGCGATGGTAGGATTTAACAAAGAATTTGAAAAATTACTTTGCAACGCAACAACTCCTTTTGCATTTGTTGAATTGGGTGAAAGCAATTTTATTCGTTTCTTAAAACTTGTAGGTTGCGGCAATTCTCAAATTGGAAATTATACTGCCAGCGTAAAATCAAGAAATGATGCAGCTCACAGTAATGGCAGAATATTTTTCAATGACAAAGCAATAATTGATACAAAAATTAATGATGTAATCCGCAACATAGATGAGATACAAACTCATTCAAATCCAATTATTGAAGAATGTCTTGCGAAATTTTTAATTGAAAATCACGACCCCGACAAACGACAATATTATGATGACTTAGACCAGATTAGAGAAATCCTAATACATGGAAATTATCTATCACAGAAAGACATTGAACATTTATTGACTTTTGAAATTACAACCCTTTCGAAAAGAAAGAACTATGAAGCCATGAAAAACTTATTTGAAACATTTGTAAAAAATTATAAAACAACATAGCTCACGACAAATATATTATTAGAATAGAACGCGGATACCCACTGATTTAAAATCAGCGTTTGAAAATCAGCGTTATCAGCGTACCAAAAACACCCTATAATCTTTACTGCTAAATTCGAGTCAATCACATAGAGGTATTCGAGTAGATCGAATAGAGGTATTCGAATAGATCGAATATAGGTATGTTATGGAAACACCCCCAAAGCCTCCCCGACAACAAAATTGCTTCCTGTTATTAAAATCAAATCATCAGTGTCGGATTCGTTAATTGCTGTATTTACAGCATTATTTATTGTGTGGTAAACTTTCCCTCGTAAATTAAATACTTCTGCTTTTTGTTTAAGTTCATCAGCATTCAAAGCTCTTTTTACCTGAGCCTGAGTGAAATAATAAATCGCATTATCAGGCAGGAGTTGTAATACGCCGGATATATCTTTATCGTTGACCATGCCAAAAATAATTCGTAAAGATTTGTAGTGATGAAACTTTAATTGTTCTACAACTACCTTAATACCGGGTACATTATGACCGGTATCAGCAATGATTAAAGGATTGTTTTGCAGTGTTTCCCATCTCCCTCTCAAACCGGTTATTTCGCAAACATTTTCGATACCTTTAAAAATTGCATTAGAAGAAACTTTGATGGAAGACTTGCTGCTATTTATGACATCACAAGAAAACAAAACAGTAGCAATATTTTTCAATTGATATTGACCAATTAAATCTGAGCTATATTCGTGATTATCATGCTTAAAAACCATTTTATTTGCCTCGTATCGAATAAATTTCGGTAAAGTGGTAGAATCTTCAACAAAATATATATCGGCTTCCATTTCGGCTGCCTTTTTAAGAAACACCGGTTTGGTTTCATCCAAATACTCTCCGACTACAACAGGAACATGTTTTTTGATAATACCTGCTTTTTCATAAGCAATTTGAGGTAAAGTATTTCCTAAAAACTCAATATGGTCGAACCCTATATTGGTAATAATGCTTAATTCCGGATTGATAATATTCGTACTGTCGAGCCTTCCGCCCAAACCGACTTCAATAACGGCAATATCAACCTTATTATCAGCGAAATAAGAAAAAGCCATTGCCATAGTTAATTCAAAAAAAGATGGTTTGACAGTCTCGATAACATCAGTATGTCTTGAAATAAAATCAATAATATAGTTTTCATCAATCATCAAACCGTTAATTCGTATTCTTTCTCCAAAATCAACTAAGTGCGGTGACGTATATAATCCGACTTTATAATCGGATTCTTGTAGAATTGCTGCTAAAAAATTGGAAACAGAACCTTTTCCATTAGTGCCTGCAACATGAATAGAACGAAATTTAGTATGAGGATTACCGAGAAACTCCATCAATCGTACAGTATTATCCAAGCCCGGTTTATATGCTTCTGAACCAATCAGATGAAAGACCGGCAAACGATTGTATAAATACTCAAGAGTTTCTTGATAATTCATTATTGTCATTAATTAATACTCCCTGTTACCAAAAATCGAACTGCCAATTCTAACCATAGTACTCCCCTCCTCTATTGCACTTTTATAATCATCAGACATACCCATTGAGATTTCTTTAAAAGCATCGTCATCGGCAAGAAAATCTTGTTTAATCTTATCAAATAATGATTTTAAGGATTTGAATTCTTCTTTAACTTGCTGAATATCATCTGTAAAAGTTGCCATACCCATTAAACCGCAAATTTTAATATTCGGATAATTATCAATAGTATTTGTTTGAAATAAGTTTATTATCTCATCAGAAGAAAAACCAAACTTAGTTTCTTCATCTGCAATATGAATTTGCAACAGGCAATTAATGATTTTATTGTTTTTAAGTGCTTGTTTGTCAATCTCATTCAGCAATTTAATAGAATCGACTCCATGAATCAGCTCAACAAAAGGTGCGATATATTTAACTTTGTTTGTCTGCAAATGACCAATAAAATGCCAATGAATATCAGAGGGTAGTCGCTCTTGCTTATCAATCAACTCCTGCACCCTGCTTTCACCAAAAATTCTTTCACCGGCGTTATAAGCTTCCATTATTGTGTCATCAGAATGAAATTTTGTAACACATACCAATTTGACATTAGATGGAATATTAGCCCTTATCGAAACCAAATTATTTGAAACAGACATATTGAAATAAATTTAATTATCCTCAGATTTTTCGTACTTTAAAACATCCATAAGTAATGTTTCTGTGATAGTAACCACCTCATAGTCAGCCATACTGCCTTTCATCCCTTCATGAAGTCTTGATAATGCCTCGCCAATTTCAGAAGCCTGAACAAGCATTGCTACAGGTATCTTTTTCTCAACTCCTTTTTCCTCATCAAGACTGATATAATTAACTTTAAAGCGATACCACTTATCACCATTATCATGAAAAAAAATTTCATTAATCTTTACTCTTTTAATATTTGCAACAGAAAAATCACCACTGATAAATGGTTTCATCTCTTCTATTATTCGTGCCTCTGCTTCAGTAAAACTAAGAGCATCAATTAAATATGATTCATTTACCTTAACGATATTACCATCATCGATAGTTTTTTCAAACTTTACCTTACATTCAAACCAATTATGCATTTTGTCTTTTTTGTATTATAGAATTAAAAATAAAACTAAATTTATCGTGCAAAAATAATATTTAATTATGACTAAATCGAATTAAAATTTTAGGTTAAAAAGCTATCTTTGCTGATTATTAAACAATTATGGATAATAAAACTAAAAAATTTATTCAAGAACATTTGAATGATGATGTGATAAAGCTTGGTTTACAGTCACATCGCTATTCTGAAATTGATATGCAATTAGCAATCAGGCAGATTTCCGGTTTACAGAAAGTCAAGAATAAAATACCATCGTTTTATAATAATTATGATTTATTATTTCCAAAGCAGTTATCCATAGAGCAATCTTCTTCCGAAATAACAGCTAAATATAAAGCCTCATTATTTAACGGCGAAACATTTGTTGATTTAACCGGAGGCTTTGGAATAGACTTTTACTTTATATATCAGCAATTTAACTCAGGGATATATATAGAAATCGACAAGGAACTATGTGAGTTAGCTGAAAGAAACTTTACAACTCTAAATATAAATTCATATACGGTAATTAACGCAAATTCAGTTGATTATATTGAAGAAATGCCTAATGTAGATTTAATTTACATTGACCCGCACAGAAGGAGCAGCACAGGAAAGAAAACTATCAAGATATCCGACTGCGAACCTGATGTTTCATTGTTGTATGATAAATTGCTTCAAAAAGCACCGAATGTAATGATTAAATTATCGCCAATGTTAGATATACATCAGGCAATAAATGACTTACTTCCTACTAAAGAAGTACATATTATATCTGTTGATAATGAGTGTAAGGAAATTTTGATGATATTAAAAGATGAGAATATAGAAACAGATAAATTAAAACATGATTCTGTTATAATAAAAACCATAAATTACACTAAATCAGGTAAAGAAGAATTATTTGAGTATACATTTGAAGAAGAAAAAGCATCAAAGCCTGAATATTCAGAGCTTCCATTACTATACCTGTATGAACCTAATGCTTCTATTATGAAATCGGGAGCTTTCAAAACTATAGCTTCACGTTTTAATTTGAAAAAGTTTCATACAAATACTCATCTTTATACGAGTAATGAGATCAATACTGACTTTCCGGGTCGAATTTTTATTATCAATGAAGTTTACAATCATTCTAAGGCAGATGTAAAACGACTAAGTTGTAATATACCAAAGGCAAACATAAGTACGCGAAATTTTCTTATGTCAGCCGATGAATTTAGAAAGAAAACAGGAATAAAAGACGGAGGTGATATTTACTTATTCGCATTCAAAACTCACACAGAGAAATATATAATAGCTTCATGCAGAAAAGTATAGTAATCAGGTATTTAATAATTTTAACTGTACACGCTTTCTTACCAAATCAACTTCGAGAACTCTAACCTTAACATGCTGATGCAGTGATACAACTTCAGCAGGATTAGAGATAAAACGATCAGACATTTGAGAGATATGAACAAGTCCGTTTTCCTTAATGCCAATATCCACAAAAGCTCCAAAATTAGTGATATTCGTAACAATACCGGGAAGTTCCATGCCTGAAATCAAATCTTCAATTTTCTTGATATTAGCGTCAAACTCAAAGACTTTCACAGAACTACGTGGGTCGCGACCGGGCTTTTCGAGTTCGACAAGAATATCATTTAAAGTCGGCAGACCTATGGTTGTGGTAACATAATCTTTTAGTTGGATATTTTGGATTAACTCCTTGTTTCTTATCAGTTTATCAACATCTGTATGTAAATCTTTCGCCATCTTTTCGACAATTGAATAACTTTCCGGATGTACAGCAGAATTATCCAAAGGCGTGTCGCCATCAGAGATACGAAGAAAGCCTGCACATTGCTCGAAAGTTTTACTACCCATTTTCGGGACTTTCAGCAATTGTTTGCGATTTTTAAAGGCGCCGAACTCAGTACGGTAATCGACTATATTTTGCGCTAAGGTCGGACCTAAACCGGAAATATATGTTAATAAGTGCTTTGATGCAGTATTCAAATTGACGCCGACTTTATTCACAGCATTCTCAACTGTCTGATCAAGAGCTTTTTTCAACAGATTTTGATCTACATCATGCTGATACTGCCCTACTCCGATAGATTTAGGATCTATTTTCACCAATTCAGCTAAAGGATCCATCAATCTGCGCCCAATAGATATAGCTCCACGCACAGTAACATCATAATCAGGAAACTCATCTCTGGCTATTTTAGAGGCAGAATAAATAGATGCGCCATTTTCGCTTACGACAAATACCTGCACTTTCCTGTCGTATCTGATATTTTGAATAAACTGTTCGGTTTCTCTTCCGGCTGTACCATTACCAATTGCAATTGCTTGGATATTATATGCTTCTACAATCTTCTGAATGCTACGCGAAGCCTTAGAATAATCACTTTGAGGAGGATGAGGATAAATAGTTTCATTATGCAGCAAATTACCTTGTGCATCAAGGCAAACTAATTTGCAACCGGTACGAAATCCCGGATCAATTCCCAACACTCGCTTTTCACCCAACGGAGGAGCTAAAAGTAGTTGTTTTAAATTCTCGGCAAAGACACGGATAGCTTCAGTATCTGCTTTTAATTTACTTTCTGCAGCAAATTCATTTTCAATAGATGGCTTTAATAATCTTTTATAAGCATCCTTTACAGCAGCAAAAACCAATTCGCCCGATTCATTATCAGACCGTACAAAAATATCGGCAAGCTTATCTATACATTTATCATCTTCAGGTGAGATACTAATCTTCAAGAAACCTTCCGACTCGCCTCTTCGCATAGCTAACAATCTGTGAGACGAACACTTAGATAATTTATCAGACATTTCAAAATAATCACGATATTTTTGCGCTTCTTCCTCTTTTCCTTTAATTACTTTTGATGAAATAAAAGCCTCATAAGTGAATATTCGTCTAATAGAATTACGAGCTTTTTCATTTTCATTAATCCATTCAGCAATAATATCAGAAGCACCACTCAAAGCATTTTCAATAGATTCAATTTTATCTTTTACAAAAGGTAAAGCTGCTTGTTCGAGATTTGAGATATTCTGCTTCATTATCATTTTAGCTAATGGCTCTAAACCGTTCTCACGAGCAATTTCGGCACGAGTACGCCGTTTAGGTTTGTAAGGCAGATAAATATCCTCCAATTCCGTCATATTCCAGCAAGAATTGATTCTATCTTTGAGTTCGTCAGTTAATTTATCCTGATCTTCTATGCTTTTCAGTACAGTTTCTTTTCGCTTCTCTATATCTAAAAGCTTATCATACTGCTCTTTAATAGAAGCAATCATTACTTCATCCAATTCTCCTGTCAACTCTTTTCGATATCTACTTATAAAAGGAATAGTAGCACCCTCATTCAGCAATTTGACAGTATTGATAATCTGTTGAGATTTCAGTTGAAGTGAATTTGATATAATAGAAATAAAAATATCAGGAATAATGGTTGACATAAGAAAATAATTAATGTAGTATTTTGAATATAAGCTCTTTAAACAAATCAGAATCATCTGCACTAATATTATCAATACCTTTAGAACGAGCATCTGTTTCACGTATATAAGAAATGATATTCATAGTTTTAAGTGCATTAAAGGATTTTGCAGCATTCAAATAATTTCTTGCTACAAAGGGATGTATCTTAAATTCAGAGGCAGCAGCTTCAGTAGTTTTTTCCGGTAAATAATGAAAAATCATCAGATTACTGAAAAAGCCGAATAATTGAGCAACTATCATTTGAATAGGATTTGCTTTTTTATTTGCTGCAAAATAATTAACAATTCTATTTGCCTTGACTATATCTCGCTTAATTAGAGCATCTTGTAATTCAAACACATTAAAATCCTTACTGATACCGATATTTTTCTCAATAATGTCAGGAGTAATACGATTATTTCCCGCCGGCATTATAATAGACAGCTTTTCAAGCTCATTAGCGATTTTACTCAAATCAGTACCAAGGAAATCAGCCAACATTATAACAGCTTTCTCATCAACTACCAAACTCTTTTCTTTAGCATATTTAGTAATCCATGCAGCAATCTCATAATCTCGAAGTTTTTTAGAATCATAGACCACTCCTATCTTTTTCAGGTCTGTTACCCATTTACGGCGACCGTCAACTGTACCATATTTGTAACAGATAACCAAAATAGTTGATGGAGAGTAGTTTTTAAGATAAAACTCCAATTTGTCGATATCCTTAATATTCTGAGCCTCTTTAATTATCAGAATTTGATAAGGCGACATCATCGGAAATCTTTTTGCTGCATTTATAACTGATGAAATATCAACATCTTTACCATACAAAACAGATAAATCAAACTCCTTCTGACTATCATCAAGAATATTATTTTGAATATAATCTGAGATTAAATCTATATAAAAAGGCTCTTCACCCATCAAAAAATAGATTGGGGCGAATTTACCTTGCTTTAAATTATTAAGAATTTGTTCGTGCATGTGGGTTTATTTACAATCTACTCAAAACGAAGATGTTTGATTGTTTTACTGTTATTTATAAGTGATGATAGTGATTTTACACCAATTTTAATATGTTCATCTACAAAGCTTTGAGTTACTTTTGAATCACTTTCTGAAGTTTTAATCCCTTTTTCCTGTAAAGGCATATCAGAAACTAATAATAACGCACCGGTTGGAATACCATTATGGAAACCAACTGAAAATAAAGTAGCTGTCTCCATATCAATTGCCATAGCTCTTGTCTTAATTAAATAGGCTTTGAAATCTTCATCCCACTCCCATACCCTTCTATTTGTAGTGTATACTGTGCCTGTCCAATAATCTTTTCCAAAATCACGAATATTTGAAGAAACTGCACGTTGCAGATTAAAAGCAGGTAAAGCCGGAATCTCAGGTGGGAAATAGTCATTTGAAGTACCCTCACCACGAATGGCTGCACTTGGCAAAATATAATCACCATTTTGATTTTTATCCCTCAAGCCACCACATTTACCAAGAAATAAAACTGCTTTAGGTTGAATTGCGGATAGAACATCCATCATTAAAGCTGCATTAGGACTACCCATTCCGAAATTAATAATAGTTATGCCATTTGCAGAAGCATTAATCATTGATCCATCTCTTCCCAACACCGGTACATCGTACCATTCGGCAAACTTTTCGACATAGTTATTAAAGTTCGTCAACAAAATATATTCAGTAAAATCACTCAATGGTCTTTTCGTATAACGTGGCAACCAGTTTTCAACAATATCCTGTTTTGTTTTCATCTGTTTATATTTTTTTATAAATTCGCATTTTTAATTCATACAAAAGTAATAAAAATGTGGCAATTAAATCTTCCATCTTATAAATTCACAACAAAAATCGAGAAAGATAAAATTTACATATTTGATAATCAGAGAAAGAAATATGTTAGACTTAATCCTGAGGAATGGGTAAGGCAAAATTTTATAAAATTTTTAATAGAAGAAAAAAGCTATCATGCCGGATTAATTGCAATAGAAACACAGATAATAATAAATGGAATAAGAAAAAGATGTGATGCAATTGTATATACTCAAGATAAGAAACCATTAATCATAATAGAGTTCAAATCTCCAGAAGTTGAAATAACACAAACAACATTTGATCAGGTTGCAGTATATAATTATAAATTAAATGTGGATAGATTTATATTAAGCAATGGCATTCAGCATTACTATTGTGCGTTAGATATAAATAATAAAAAATACCAAATCACTTCGAATATCCCTGATTATAAAGATATTTAAACTTCGAGTGCACCAATAATATCATTTACACTACTAAATTTGTGTCGTATTAAGTATTCCTCAATACCCTCCAAAACTTTTACAGAAACTGTAGGATCTATAAAATTAGCTGTGCCGATTTGAATAGCAGACGAGCCGGCTAAAATAAACTCAATTGCATCACGAGCATTCATTATTCCGCCCATACCTACCACAGGAATTTTAACTGCATTATAAACCTGCCATACCATACACAGAGCTATAGGTTTCACAGCAGGACCGGATAATCCACCTGTTACAGTTGAAAGTACAGGTTTACGTCTCTCAGCATCTATCGCCATACCTAAAAGAGTATTTATCAACGATACCGAATCAGCACCTTCATCTTCCACTGCTTTTGCAATTTCAGTAATAGAAGTCACATTAGGAGACAATTTAACCATCAACTCTTTCGAATACACTTTTCTGACCTCCTTAACAACAAGTGCAGCAGACGGACAAGAAGTGCCAAAAGCCATACCGCCTTCCTTCACATTCGGACAAGAAATATTCAACTCTATACCAGGAATATTATCAAGTTCATTGACCCTAAGAGCGGTTTCAACATACTCTTCAACAGTAGAACCTGATACATTCACAAATATACTTGTATTTATATCCTTAATCAAGGGATAGATATTTTTAGCGAAATGCTCAATACCCTTATTTTGCAGTCCCACAGCGTTTAACATGCCCGATGGAGTTTCGGCCATACGTGGATAATCATTACCTTGACGGTCACGAAGGGTAGTTCCCTTTACAACTATACCGCCTATTCGTGATATGTCGAAGAAGTCGGAATACTCCAATCCATAGCCGAAAGTCCCGGATGCAGTCATAACCGGATTTTTCAATTGTATCTTACCTAAATTTACATTTAAATCTACCATTTCAATTTTGTAATATTAAAAACAGGACCTTCAGTACACACACACACATTACCTTCAGTAGTATTTGTAACACAACACAAACAAGTTCCAAATCCACAAGCCATTGTATTTTCTAATGAAACCTCACAAAAGATATTATTTTTTAAAGCATAATCAGCAACAGCCTTCATCATTGGGGTTGGACCACAAGTGTAAATTGCATCAAAATCACGATTATTCAAAACAGAATGTTGAGTTACAAAACCTTTTTCGCCAAACGAACCATCTTCAGTAGTTGTAAGTACATTTCCATATTTCTCAAAATCACTTAATTGAAGCAAATTTGACTTCGAGCGTCCTCCGAGCAGAAATGTACATTTGTACCCTAAATCGTTTAAATACGAGCCTAAAAACAACATTGGAGCAGTACCTACACCACCACCTATCAATAATAAATTAGAGTTTTTATCATCAGGAATAGTAAAAGTATTGCCTAACGGATAAATAAGGTTCAATAAGCTGCCGGATTTTAGTGTTGACAATTTTCGAGTACCATCGCCAACAATTTGTATCAGCAGCCATATTTCATTTGTAGTATAATCGACGTAATTAATCGAAATAGGACGTCTTAAAAAGGTAGTAGGTGATTCGTCAACTCTAACTTCAACAAACTGTCCGGGCAGCATCTCAGGTAATGGGCTGTTTCCTTTTAAAATCAGTAGAAAATACTGGTCATTAAGTTCTATATTATCCTTAACTACCAGATCATGGATGAATTTCTTCATTATAATTTTGCAATTTACATTATAAACAGTAACAAAACCAGTCAAATTTTATTACCACTGCAAAAATACAACAATTATTTTGAATCGAATTCCTGAAAAGTATTATCTGAATAATAAATTATAATTTTTGTGACATTCCTGTCATTAATTCTGTCTAAACCCAATTTCTCATCAATATACTCTTTTTGAATTGAAATCTCTTTTTCTGCTTTTTTGTTGTTTAGCTCATCAAATTCATTTCTTTGGGAATTAATCTCACTTCGACGACTTTCATGTCGTATTGTTCTATTATAGACCGGTGGATCTTCAGATTTAACACTTGCTTCCTGGATTGAAGTGATTTGTGATACTTCTTTTTGAGGTTCTCGTATAGGATATATATCAGATTCATTGTGAGTTACATCATCATCTTCAAACAATTTAGGTTCTTGAGAATGTCCTTCTTTCTTAAACATAGAACCTTGACCGAAAATGAGCCACTCAGAATTGATATTTGTATATCTTGCAAGAATTTTTTTGATAACATCAAGACTGGGTTTATTTCTCTCATTCAGAATATGGGAGAGTGTAGAGTTCTTAATTCCAATCTCTTGCGCAAACTGACCAATTGAAAGTCCTTCATATTGAAGAATCTTTTCTATTCGATTTTTCTCAGACATAATCAATAAAATTACATTTAGAATTGTGTAAATCAATAAAGCACAAATGTAAATAATATATTTTACATATGCAAATGCTATAAAGATATAAGTAAAATACAATTGTGATGTAACACAAAAGTGATCGTTTCACATAAGTAGTATATTAAAACAAATGTGAAATGCAAAATAATATATAATACTCCCAGAAATATGCTATAATAGAAATTCATGAATCAATCATTTAGCGTATTATTCCTTGATAATGAATACTTTAAATAGTGATGTACGGATATAATAATATCTATTTTAAAACATATATCTAATAATAAATTAAAAGTTTAATTATATACGTTTAAATATACTGATTATCAATGATATATATAGCTTAATGATATGAAAATGTATTGATTTATACAATTATATTAATTAATATGAAGTGTTGATTTAATAAATAGATATAAAATACTGGTTATTAGAAATATAATATAAATAATTATGATTATATAATTAATCTGTAAGTGATATGCTATTATTGTAAAATATATCTGAATAGCTTTATATATTGATAGTTATTGATGTTAAATATTACATATGTTGTGGAATACATTTGTGGTATAATTGTTTATTTATATATGTATTACGTTTGTACGGTTACATTTGTATTATATCTTTTGTTCTCCGTAGCGAGCAATCTATATTGAATCCGAAGGATATTCATATGTTTGTAGATATATATTCATGACATATAAAAAAAATCCGAAAATTTCTTTCCGGATTCTTCTATATATTAATTATGTATGTTCTATCTGCCCTACTCTGTGGCTGGTGCTACTCCAGCTAATTGTTGGTCAACTAAAATACGACCACAATATTCGCAAACAATAACTTTCTTTCTTAATCTTATATCAAGCTGTTTCTGTGCAGGAATCTTATTAAAGCAACCTCCACAAGCATCACGATTGATATATACCACAGCTAAACCGTTTCTTGCATTCTTTCTTATACGTTTAAATGCAGTTAAGAGTCTTGTCTCAATTTTTGATTCAATCTCTTTTGCTTTCTCTCTTAGCTTTTCTTCTTCCTGTTTGGTTTCTGCAACAATTTCATCTAACTCCCCTTTCTTCTGTTCGAGATCGAGTTTTCTTTCTGCTAATTGGGTTGCTGTCTGTTTTTGTTCTTCTGTTTTCGTTTCTTTAGCAGCTTTATATTCTCGTATCTGTTTTTCACAATGTTCAATTTCTAATGTTTGAAACTCAATCTCTTTTTCAAGATTTTCGTGCTCTCTATTATTACGAACGTTTTTCTGCTGCTCTGTATAACGATCAATTTTTATACGTGATTCTTCAATTGCAACCTTTTTGGAAGCTATCATTGAAGTATATTCACTTATTTCTCTTTCGAAATGCTCAATACGGGTGGTTAAACCTACTATTTCATCTTCAAGATCTTGGACTTCAAGAGGTAACTCTCCTCTAAGTGTTTTTATTTCATCTATGTTTGATACTACCTTTTGCAATTCATACAAAGCAAAAAGTTTCTCTTCAACTGTAATTTCTTTTTCAATTTTGGACTCTGATGTTGTCATTTTTGTTAGAAATAAATAATTGGATTTGTATTTATTTTTGAAATATGGACTGCAAAGGTAGGAAATTTTTTTCGAATAATATCATAAAACAATTCTTTTGTAAACTGTTCTGTTTCAAAATGTCCTACATCTGCAATAATAATTTTATTTTCTGAATTGAAGTAATCATGATATTTGAAATCACCTGATATAAAAATATCTGCTCCTAATCGAATAGCTTGTTCTAATAAAAAACTGCCTGACCCACCGCAAATAGCTACTTTCTTTATATCCTTATTGAGGATGGCAGTGTGTTTCAGCACACTCAAACCAAATATTTCTTTCAATCTCTGAAAAAAATCAAGTTCATTAACCGGACTTTCTAACTCTCCTATCAATCCTGAACCTATTTGATTATGATTATTTAAAATAGGATAAATATCAAATGCCGGTTCTTCATAAGGATGTGCTTTTATCAATGCACTAAGTACTTTATTCTTAATATGTTCTGGTAGAATAACTTCTATTTTTATTTCAGTTTCGTAGTGAATTTCATTTAGCTTGCCTACAAATGGATTTGCATTGTCATTTGCTTTAAAGCTACCGTAACCTTCCATATTAAAACTGCACGAATCGTAGTTACCAATATATCCGGCTCCTGCTTCAAACATGGCATCTCTAACACGTTGTGCATGTATTTTCGGGACAAATGTAGATATTTTTAATAGCGTATCTGATTTTGGCAATAAGATTTTTCTGTTTATTAAGCCAAGCTTATCAGCAATTTTACCATTTACACCATTAATAACATTGTCGATATTTGTGTGAGCAGCATATATTGTAATATCATTCTTGATAGCTTTTATAACACAGCGTTGAACAGCATTTTGTCCGGTTATCTTCTTTAAACCATTAAAAATCAAAGGATGATGTGAAATTATTAGATTGCAATTTTTTGAAATGGCTTCATCGATTACCTCTTCAGTAATATCGATACATAGCAATGCACCAACAATATCTTTATCAGGATGACCGATAATTAAACCTGCATTATCATAACTTTCCTGCAAAGAAAGTGGTGCAAATGATTCAATAATATCTGTAATTTCAAATAATTTCAATACCTATAAAATTTTATGGATATATTATTCAACTTTAGTTTCTTCCGTTTCTTCTTTTTTTTCTTCTTTTTCTTTTTCAGAGAAATCGGTTATACCATTATTAATCAAGATATTATACCAAGAGAATATTTTTCTCATATCGCTTGGATATACTCTATCGCGATCATATTCAGGTAAAATCTCTTCCATGTATTTTCGAAGAATATTATTATCAGACTTTGGATCGATTTGACAAGTACCTCCATTTTCCTTTTTGCTGATATTTCCGAAAACTTGTCTTAATGCAACTTCCTCTTTATCAGTATAGATTGCAATATCACCTAATGATATAACCTTATCTTTAGTGTATGCAGGTATTCGTTTACCGTCAATTAAAGACTCAACAATAACCATGTTTTTCCCTTGTGAAACCATTTTGAATAATCCTGGTTTACCGGAAATAGATAGAATTTCTTTCAACATAAATATAAATTAATATTAATTATTTCATTTCTTTACCTTCGTAATAATTTATAAAAGCTTGGTTAACAAGCTTATTACCACCTGCCGTTGGATATTTTCCTGTAAAATACCAATCACCAAGATGATTTGGACAAGCCTTATGTAAACCTTCAATTGTTTGATACACTAACTCTACAGGACAATCAACTTCTTCAGGTGTAAGCATTTTTGCTATCTGAGCAGAAATTTCTTCCGGAGTGAAGGGTTTGTATATTTCGGTAACAAAATTAACTATTTTTTCTTTAGGAATATCGATTTGAGCTTTAGATTTTCTATAAACTTCATCAATTATGGATTGTCGACCGGTGTCTTTCAATAATTGAATTGCAGCTCGAAACGCAATGAACTCTGACATTCTCGACATGTCTATACCATAATAATCAGGATATCTTACTTGTGGAGAGGATGATACAATCACTATTTTTTTAGGTTCGAGACGATTCATTATTTTTAATAAACTTTGTTTTAAGGTAGTACCCCTTACAATAGAATCATCTATAGCAATAAGATTATCAGTTTTACCTCTTCTAATCGAGCCATATGTAATGTCGTATACGTGAGTAGCCAAATCATCTCTTTCTTTATTTTGAGAGATAAATGTACGTAGTTTTATATCTTTTATAAGTACTTTTTCAGTGCGCGGAATATGTTTAGTTTTAGTCTTGATACCATCAATCATCCCATGAAAAGCCACTTCAGCAGTGTTTGGAATAAACGTAAAGACAGAATTTTCAACATCATTATCTACTGCATTAAGAATTTGATCTGACAACGAACAACCTAACATTTTTCGTTCTTTATAGATATCAATATCACTACCTCTTGAAAAATAAATACGTTCAAATGAACATCGTCTTAGATTACTATCTTCTTCTCTGATTGTTTCAAAAGATATATTGCCATTTTTCTTAATTATCATAGCTTTACCGGGAGCTAATTCATGTACATCTTTTTCAACAACATTCATAGATGTCTGTATTACAGGACGTTCTGATGCTACTACAACAATTTCATCATCGGCATAATAAAAACATGGGCGAATGCCTTTAGAATCTCTGAAAACAAACGCATCGCCATGTCCGAGCATACCTGCAATAACATAACCCCCATCCCACATATACTCACTTTTTCTGATTATTGAAGCAATATCTAATTGTTCTTCAATTTTATTGGTTATAGTTATATCGTTGGTATACCGTTGTTTAATAAAATCATACTCTTTCTGCACTTCCATATCGAGTCGAAATCCCATCTGCTCAAGCATTAGAAAAGTATCACCAACATCTCTTGGATGTTGTCCTTTTAACGTAAGATAGTCAAATAACTCATCGACATTAGTTAAGTTAAAATTACCGGCAATGAGCAAAGTTCTGTTTTTCCAATTGTGTCTTCTCAGAAAAGGATGTAAATGACTCACTCCGCCATTTAAGTTTGTAGTACTATATCTTAAATGTCCAAGATACATATCAGCCACAAAAGGTAAAGATTTGCGAGCTTTATCAACATCTTCAAGAATGTCTACTCCTACTGAATCTATCTTGTCATTAATATCAGCAAATATCTGCTGAATTGCGTTCTTGCCTTCTACCCTTTCGCGCCAGATATATTCTTCTCCAGGAGAAACATCCAATTTTACACCTGCAATACCTGCACCTTCTTGTCCGCGATTATGCTGTTTTTCCATCAAAAGATACATCTTTTGCAAACCATAATGCCATGATCCATATTTTGTTTGATAATACTCTAAAGGTTTTAATAACCTTACCATTGCGATTCCGCACATTTTTATTTATATATTAAGATGTTTAAAATTTTATTATATGTTTCTTTGTAAATTTTTAATCGGCTATTTTGACTAATGTACGACCTTTAATCTTCCCTTCCAAAATTAAATTTATCGTTTTGGGCAAGTCATCCATTGTAATTTCTGTATACAAACTCATTAAGTTATCAGGTTTTAAATCCGAAGAAAGTCTATTCCACAAGTCAGCTCTTAATTCAGTTGGATAATTCTGTGCAGAGATACCTATTAGTGTTACTGCTCTTAAAATAAATGGAAAAACATTTAAAGATAGATTAGTAGAAGCAACGCTACCACAAGTAGTTACAGCACCCATAGGTTTAAGAGATTTAATTATACGAGAGAGAATATCACCACCTACAGTATCAATTGCACCTGCATAAATGCCCGGAAACAGAGCTTTATCATCAGAACTTAAAAAATCTTTGCGAGCAATAATTTCATCAGCACCGCATGATTTTAAAAAATCATATTCTTGTTCTTTACCTGAAACAGCAATAGTTTTATAGCCCTTTTTAGAAAGCATAGACAAAGCCATTGAACCAACACCGCCGGTAGCACCGGAAACAATAATCTCTCCATCAGAAGGCTTAACTAATTCAGTAAGTCTAAGCATTGATATGCCCGCCGTAAAACCTGCTGTACCAATAATCATCGACTCTTTAAGTGTTAGATTCTCAGGTAGTTTGACAACCCATTCGGCAGGTACGCTAATATATTCTCCAAATCCGCCGGGAGTATTCATCCCAAGATCATAGCCTGTAACAATAACTTCATCGTCAACATCAAAAAGAGGTGAATCAGAATGTATAACAACACCAGCCGAATCAATACCGGGTGTATGAGGATAATGTTTCGTAACTCCTTTATTGCCGGTTGCCGATAACGCATCTTTATAGTTTAAAGATGAATAATGAACCTTAACCAACAAATCTCCTTTTGGAAGATTATCAGTATCAAGAATTTTTATTGAAGATATGAATTGTTTATCAAGCTCTTCAACAACATAAGCTTTATATTGCATATATAAAAAAATAAAAGCGTTGAGATAGTTTCAACGCTTAAGTGATTAATTAGCAATAGTCTCAGCTTTCATGGAACAACTACCATTAAAAATAGCATTCGGTTCCACTACTAAGAATTTCGTTTTTATGTCTCCTGTTAAATTGGCTGATGATCTTAATGTGACCGTTTCTAAAACTTCGATATCACCCTCAAGTAAACCGATTATTTCAGCATTCTCACACTTTATATTGCCCTTAAAAACGCCGGTACGTCCGATAACAATTTTACCTTTACATTCAACATTACCATTGATTTCACCATCAATTCGGAAATCACTGTCGGATACGATATTACCGGTTATTACGCTACCGCAGGTAAGTGAGTTATAAATTAACCCTGACTGATTTATAATTTCTTTCGCCATACCGCTTTTATAAAACAAAAAATTCGACTTCAAAATTAGTGTTTTCTTTTTAAATATTAAAATTGAATATAAATAATATTGTTATATACTTTAATTCATGTATTTTTGTTTGAAATTTTCACGAAAAATTTAGAAATCAACCATTTTTATGATTATAAAGCATTTAACACACAATTTAATTGATAAAGAAAAGTGGGATGAAGGCATTAATCAAGCCGATAATGGTTTAGTTTATGCTTTATCATGGTATTTGGATATAGTATCACCTAAATGGGAAGCGTTGGTTACTGAAGATTTCAAGTATCTGATGCCTGTTCCAATAAAAAGAAAATACAAGATACCATATTTAGTACAACCTTCACTCTCTCAACAATTAGGTATATTTAGCTCCGAACCAATTACAAAAGAAATAATATTATTATTTATAAAGAAGTTACCATCGTACAGTTATCAACTTAGTTTAAACTTTTCTAATAAATTATCATTGTCAGTTCAATGTCCAAACTACATATTATCGTTAAATAAACCATATGAGGAAATTATTAAAAATTTCTCTAAAAACACTATTCGCAATATCGAAAAGGCAAATAAAAATAAATTAAAAACGATATATAATATTCAGTCGGAAAACTTCATAACATTCTATGAAGAACATAAAAAAATAAAATATAATTGTTTAGAAGAATTAATAACGCACGGAATTGCACATAAAATTATAAATTTAGTTGGAGCTTTGGATGATAATAATAATTTGATTGCGGCTTTAGCTTATACACAATTTAAAAATCGAATAACATTTTTAATTCCGGCATCGAATAAAGAAGGGAGAGAAAAATCAGCAATGTTTTGTATAATAGATGATATTATTAAAATATCGTCAGGGCAAGAAATAATATTAGATTTCGAAGGCTCGTCTGTAGAGGGGATCGCACGATTTTACAAAGGATTTGGAGCAAAAAACCAACCGTATTATGTAATAAAACGCTTCAGACCTTCGTTTTTAATAGGGAGAATATAAGATATCGACAAAAATTAATATTAAAAAGCAAAATTATAATAGTGAAAATCGGCAAATTAAAATCACATTCATTCATTCAAAATATATTAATACTATCAACCGGAACAGCACTTTCTCAATTAATTTTGTTTGTTTCAACAATTGTATTAGCTCGTATTTACTCAAAGAATGATTATGGAGATTTATCTAACTTTATGGCAATTATCGGCATAGTTGGAAGTATTGCAGCATTGAGGTATGAATTGACGATTATGTTACCACAAAAAAGAGAAGATGCAAAAAATATTTTGGTTTTATGCCTAACAAGTTCCTTTTTTGTTGCCTTGATTTCGTTTTGTCTATTATTTTTATTCAAACATTTACTAATAAATTTTTTTAATATAGATAATCATTTCAGATTAATTATTTCAATTACTTTGGGGGTGTTCTTTCTGGGTGTTTATAATTCTTTGGAGAATTGGTTTAACAGAGAATCGGAATTTAAAAAAATCATGAATGCTAAGCTGATTTATAGTATTAGTTCTACAATATTAAAGATATTGTTTGGTGTGTTAATGATTTCAATGGGACTAATTTATGGAACTGTTGCAGGCTACATTTTCTCCACTGTTTTTTTTATTATTTTTTTCTATAAAAATGAAAAATCCGGTATTTTTGATGGTGTCTCAATAAACAACATAAAATTACAATTTATTGAATACAAAGATTTTTTTAAGTATTCAACTGTAGGATCTGTATTGAATACTATTTCAAACATTGGACTACCCTTATTAATATCATATTTTTATACAATTGAACTGGCTGGTATTTACTTTTTTGCAAACAATATTATTCGTCAACCACTCGGTTTTATAACTTCATCAATATCTCAAGTATTTAAAAAAGAGGCGTCCACTTTATATTACACATCACCTGAAAGAATACTACAATTTACGAGAAAAATTCAGAAAAATATTTTTTATTGGACTTTCATTATCTTGTTGATATTCTCGTTATTAGGCTCGAATATTTTTAGTTTGATATTTGGTAATCAATGGTATGATTCTGGTAGCCTTGTCAAATATTTTGCTATTGCCATTCTATTAAATGCTAATTATTCTCCAATCAGCTCTTTAGCTGATATCTTAAGGAAGCAAAAGTTTTTATTGTATTTCAACTTTTCAAACATAGCATTTCAAGTTGTTTTACTATATTTGTTTTCTGCTACAGTTCAGTTTAATTATATGATATTATTAATCTCGTTAAGTGTAGCTTTGCATTATTTATATATCGATCTCTATGTTAAACGAATATTAAAGAAAAAATTTCATGAAAAGTCTCATCAATAGTTTTTTGAAAATTATAATACGACATGCATATCCTCAATTTAAAAGAAATGTGGGTTATTCTTCCTATGCTACAATATTTAAACGATATTTTATTTGGCAAAAGATTATTGGTATCAACAGAAAAATACCTTGGCCTGTACATTTTACTTCTGTGATTTATGGTTGGGAATTTATTGAAAAAGGTGTATGTTGTGATCCTGGAGATAATTTGGGTATTTATATTAATGCGACCGGAGGCTTGAAATTGGGCAATAATGTTAGTATTGGTTCAAACAGTTCAATAACAACAACAAATCATTACAAATACGATCATAGAAAGCGTGGATTTAAAAAAGGAATAACAATAGGTGATAATGTTTGGATAGGTTCGAATTGTGCTATTACCGCAGGAGTTACAATTGGTGATAATGTGACTATTGGTGCAGGATGTGTTATCAGGCAAGATATTCCATCGAATGTTGTTGTGATTGAGTCATCAAATAATTTGGAATTTATTCCAAAGACCAGAGATTATGAATGGGATTGTACACAAGATGAGTTAATGTGAACGTGTTGAATTTGAAACAACTATCTTTTTATTCTTTCTAAACCAAATATTTTTTTTGCATAAAAAATTAAATATTCAGTTTTTAAGATTGTTTGTGCATCACTGCGATTTGGTATTTCCATTGGAATACGCTGAAAATTAGATGGTATGTCGTCTAATTTTAGATTTGCAGTACCAAAGCTAATGTCAACTTGTGGTTTGATGCTTTCGAAAAAACTCTTATCTAAACCATAATCAGTAAAGGGAAAAGCAAAGAAATTCGATTGCGGATGCAAATTGTTTTGAACAAATTTCAGACTTTCATTTATTTGAAATTGTTGTTCAGTACTATCAATAAAACGAAATTCCGGATGATTTACAGAATGAGCCCCAAAATAAAAACCTTGTTTTTCAAGTTCTTTTATTTCTGAAAGATTCATGTATGGTTGTGTGTTCTTCAAGAAAGATTGAAAATCAAAAGATATAATTTCAGCTACTTTATCTAATAATTTTTTATTTATGAATTTGATTTTTAATAAATCAGATGCCCCTCGATAAATTAAGCCATATGCTTCAAAAGCACTTCTAATTTTAATGAATGCAGAGTTTGAAGGTTCTACTTTATTTATCTCTTCTATAAGCAAAGAGACTTTTAATCTATAAAATAAATCTTTGTTATCTACGAAGTCAGAGTTTAAAAAGCAAATTGCAGGAACACCCTTACGTTTTAAGATTGGAGCTGCAACTTCATAAAATTCTCGCAAACCATCATCAAATGTTATCAGAAAAGCTTTGTTTTTACGCAATTCGGGATTTTCAGCACATTTAATCAAATATTCAGGAGTAACAACTTCATAATTTTTTAGGAGAAAATCAATATCTTTTTCAAAAGTTTTTGAATCTAAAACCTTATAGAGATGTTTGATGTGTTTTAAGGGATTATCAGATATAACATGATATAACGGTAAAACTAAACCTTGTCCCGTAATTCTAATTAGTATTGATAAAGGAACAAGTGCCGACGATTTACGAAAAATATCATATAATACCGGGTGCATAAAACTTATATTAGAATAATATGAATAATTACACCAACCTTCTCACCAACTCTTCTTTTTCTCCACACAACATATTAATCATCGGTATTTCTATCATTGTATATACCCCTGGTGTTGTTTTCATGGTAGCTCTCGCACATGAAACTAATATCTGTGCTGTGAGTGAAGGGTTGTTTATCTTCATGTTAAATTCAAATAATTGATTATATGTTACACCCGACACGCCCTTACGACTTATACTTACTCCGTGTCCCATATCAATCAGAGAATCAACACTTTCAACTTGTAAAACATGAGTTTCATCCTTTGCGAAGTAGGCATCCACTTTAATAGCTTGTGCGACTTCGTCATAATTATATCCTTCTTCTATCTCAACATATACCATGCGGCGATGTACACTTGTTCCAAGAGGAATAGTCATAGACAAAGCCTTTTTTACACCTGTAATGCCTTTCACTGCAACAGTGTGTCCCATGCTCATACCAGGTCCGAAATTCGTATATGTTATTCCTTTTGGTGCCATTGCCTCCATAAGTGCACGTATAACCGAATCGCTACCCGGATCCCAACCTGCTGCAATTATAGCGACTGCATCGTGTTTCTGTGCTAAAGGGTCTATTTCTTTTTTATAATCCCATATTGATGAATGAATATCATAGCTGTCGACTGTATTAATGCCTAATTTTAAAATCGATGTAACTTGTTCCGGTACGCTTCGTGAAGGTGAACATACAATAGCTACATCAACACTATTAAGCTTTGAAATATCATCTGTTACAGTTATTCCACTTAATTCAATGGGGTTGTTTTTAGCTGAAGAAGACCTTCTTACAACACCAACTACTTCAAAATCAGTTGCTGATTGTAAAGCTTCTAAAACTGATTTGCCTATATTACCATATCCAATGATGGCTGCACGTATTTTTTTCATAAACTATTTTTTTGTTTGCAAAATTAATTAAATA
>Ga0228535_1000707_pt1 | contig 79662 bp, 81 predicted proteins | sample SJ1metagenome_FD_168457 | JGI IMG/M metagenome (GOLD analysis project Ga0228535, IMG submission 168457) | Enriched culture of PCE-dechlorinating microbial communities from Ithaca, New York, USA - SJ1 | ecosystem: Engineered > Modeled > Simulated communities (microbial... > Unclassified | place...
CGAAGCGTCGGTTACGAAGAGGAACGATCTCCCACGCTCCGAGCCGGGGTTGTGCCGGGTGTCGCAATCGAAAACCATCCGGCAAACGGCCGATGTAAGGTTTCCGAGGACGGAATGGTGCAGACGCTCACTTCCCGTATGGGAACGGGCGGTATGAACGTACCACTGGCAATACAGCCGTTCGGTATCTGTTCCGACAAGAGCAATTCCATGCTGTCGGATAATCCACACAGCGGCATTTACAAGGCTGAAACTTCCCGCACCCTGGACGCGAACGGCGGAAATCCCGGCTGTAATCAAGGCGGTATCGCCGTGGTTGCCTTACAGGGTTCCATGATCGGACGCGAGGATAAAAACGGCCCCCAGGGCAGCGGCATCGATGAAGATGTGTCTTTCACATTGAATACGGTCGACCGCCACGCCATAGCGTATGCCATGACCACAGGCTGCTTTTCGCAGGTCACGGAGGAAAAATCACCGACGCTCATGTCGCGTGATTATAAAGACCCGCCGCTTGTGAACCAGCCGGACTACATCGTCCGCAGGCTGACGCCCACAGAATGCGCACGGCTTCAAGGCTTCCCGGACGGCTGGTGCGCTGACCTCGGTACGGATAGTCCGACCGAGGCGGACATTGCGTTTTGGGCAGGGGTATGGGAGACGCATCGAAAAATCATGGGTACAAGCGAAAAACCGAAAAGCCGCAGGCAGATTATCAAATGGCTGCGGAATCCGCACGCCGACGCCGCCGAATACAAGATGTGGGGCAACGGGGTCGCCCTGCCTTGCGTCTGTTTTGTGCTGGCAGGTATTGTGGAAAAAGAAAAAGGCGCGGATTAACCGCACCTCCATTTTATTCTTACTTGCGCGGTGGCTTTACATTGACGTCAGGCCTGATGCCGCCGTCAACCTCTCCGTGTTCGTTTTCAAAGGCTTTGATGTTATCCCGTATTAAAACAAGAATATGGCTGTTGACTGAGCGGCCTTCATATTCGGCCACGAAGCTCAGCTTTTCCAGCATCTCTTCCTCAATCCGGATGGATACGCTTTTTACTGCCATGGAACCCCTCCTTGCAACATTTTGGATATACTACGTATCCATTTTATAGTCGGCCTGTGGTATAATGGCAGAAACAGATATGCGGTATATCTAATTTATGTTTATGGGAGGGGCAATGAAAAATGTCGGAAATCCGGAGCGCCGGTCAAGGTATTTCGGCCTGAATAAGAGAAAGTACTTGCTATCGAACCCATTTAGAGTCATAGATATACCCACCAAAAGAAAGGTGGGCATTAAAGATGGATGATAAGCTGAGAAAAGCCATGGATGAATTCATTACGCACAGGCTCGGCGATTTAGGAACAGATTCTCCCGCCCAGGTCACCGAAGCAATTACAAATGTGAGCCGCTGTTCGGATAGACTGGCGGGCTCGTTGACGGAAGAACAGCATGAATACTGGATAGCGTTGGAGAACGCGCTTTCCCTGCAAGCTGGTGAGGAAGCGCGTTATTATTATAAGTCGGGGTTTAACGACGCCGTCCATTTCCTGCTGGGATGGAATGCTTTATGATCAAGCCAACGGCTTATTTTGTAAGACGCCCGTTTCGGCTGGAAGATTTAAAGCGGCCCCACTCCCTTTCCGATGAAAAGCCCTATATAATTGAAAAGACTATCATCCTCGCCGCCATCGACTACGAAAACTTTGTAACCGACCTGTGCGTAGACCGATGGTTTATTGAGAACAACACAAAATTGTGCCATGTGGATAGAAACGGCGTCTGGCATTGTATCCTCGTGCGACAGCGCAGCCGCGTGGATGGGGTGCTGGTCATGTCCGGCGGTCGGGACTTCTCCTTGTGGGCTGCATACATACCAATAAGCTGAGAGAGTCCGGGTCGAGCTCTTTTTGCTATGTCATATCCAAGGGTGCCGCATGGTTTTTCCTTGATATTTTTTCGCCTGTTATCACAAAATGCTTGCTATCTCAGGTGTTTAGAGCGAATATGTGATACAACGAAGGGCGAGAAGCCCGCGAAATCAAGGAAAAATGGGGGAAACGAATATGAAACTTAGCTACAACGTAACCGGCTCGGAGCGCAAGTCACTGGTTGGCGCAATCAGTACGACGCTGAACGCCCCTGCCAAATACCTCGGCGCACCAACCTTCGCTTACGAGGTCGGAAGCTACCACATCGACAAGGTCGGAACGCTCACGGGTCCCGACAGTCTCGACCTGGAGGATGCACTTCACCAGCAGGGCTTTAGCGCAGACGGTGACACCCGCAAGTACGATGAACCCGACACCTACGAGAGCGGGCTTGGCGGCATGGGCGCACTTGACGAATTTCCGGATATTGACCAACACCACCCCGAACAGTATGCGAAGCCAGACGTACCCATTACCGAAGCCATGCAAAGGCAGATTGATGAAGTGGTTTCTTTCGAGGATTTGCGAATGGACGGACGTGAGGAACTGGGGCTTGGACGCACTCCCAGAGAGGACTTCCAAGGCGAAAACGGAATGCAGGCAAGTGATGTCCCAGAACCTGATGAGGATATCGGACTGGTGGTTGAAATGCCACGCTCCTCCTTCACCGATACGGCGCTCGAGAACCTCAAGCGCCTGGTCGAAAGTAAGGGAACCCTTATCAAAAAGGCTCTCGGCGCGGAAACACTCGAACTTGAAATAACAGATGACAAGGTGGGGTTCCCGTGGTTCGAGGACGGCACCGACCCGGATGCTGTCAAGGCATACACGCATTTCGTCGCTACCCTTTGCGAGATGGCACGGGTACAGAAAAGGGTCACCGCCAAGGAAAAAGAGACCGATAACGACAAATACGCTTTCCGCTGCTTCCTTCTCCGGCTCGGCTTTATCGGAGCGGAATACAAAGAAGAACGTAAAATTCTGCTCCGCAATCTGACAGGCAGCTCGGCATTTAAAACTCCGAAAAGTGAGGTAGCTGACGATGAACAATAATTTTCCATCAAGAGAGACTGTGGAGCGTATCCGAAAACAATACCCGGTCGGCTGCCGTGTGGAGCTTCTTCGCATGGACGATGTTCAAGCACCGCCACTCGGTACAAAGGGCACCGTACGATATGTCGATGACATCGGCAGCTTGGGTGTCGCGTGGGACAACGGCAGTTCGCTTCAAGTGGTTTATGGCGAGGATTTATGCAGAAAGCTGGAGGATACGAACGATGGACAGTAAAGTTAAAGAGCAAATTCTCGCTGTCCGTGACACCGGACTGACAAATATGTTCGATGTCAGCACCGTCCAGCGCATTGCCCATGAAATGAACTTCTTCGAGCTGGTGCTTTTCCTTGAGGAACATAAGGACAAATACGTCCAATTCATCCTCACGGGTGAGGAATAACGCTGTAAATCACACAATTTCTGCGGTAGTAACAGCCTTAAAATTCGTGCAGTTTATACCCGGATTTATCGCGTAATTGCCTGGATACAGTGTGCTTTTAGAGGTAATATGTGACTACCGAAAGGGAAAACACACCAAACGGAGGAAACGAAAATGAACGAAAAACAATGGAAACAGGTTGAAGAACAGCTTCCTGCAGGAGCGAAAATCCTGCGAACCTATAACGCCTTCGAGAACGGCGAATTGCGGATAATCGTGCAACTCCCCGGCGAGCGGTTCGAAACCCGCTACATCGCCCACTTTGAGGGCGAGGACGTAAAACTGGAACACAGACCGTAACAAACAGCAAAACAGCCGAGGACACCCCGAAAAGCACCGAGCCGGTGTGGCGGGGCTGTCTCTCCTATAATAGACTTTGAAGGCTTGCTTATGGCAGGTCTATTTTTATGCTCGGAAGGAGGCCGCGGATATCAGAAAGCTAAAGAAATACAAACAGACACAGTTTAAAACCACAGATTCTGTTTACGACAAGGCCTCCGCCGACTATGCTGTAGCTTTTGTCGAAGCCCTTGCCCACACCAAAGGCACATGGGCCGGCAAGCCCTTCGAGCTGATTGATTGGCAGGAGCAAATTATCCGCGACGTGTTTGGAACCCTCAAACCGAACGGCTACCGCCAGTTTAACACCGCCTATGTTGAGATACCGAAGAAGATGGGAAAAAGTGAGCTTGCGGCGGCTGTTGCCCTGTTGCTCACCTGCGGGGACAATGAGGAACGCGCCGAAGTTTACGGCTGCGCCGCTGACCGAAATCAAGCATCCATTGTGTTCAATGTGGCGGCGGATATGGTGCGAATGTGCCCTGCACTTTCTAAACGCGTCAAAATTCTTGATGCAACCAAGCGGCTCATTTATCAGCCTACCGGGAGCATTTATCAGGTGCTGTCGGCAGACGTCGGCAACAAGCACGGATTTAATACCCACGGTGTGGTGTTTGATGAACTGCACACCCAGCCGAACAGAAAATTATATGACGTCATGACCAAGGGCAGCGGTGATGCGAGAATGCAGCCGCTGTATTTTCTGATCACCACCGCTGGGGATAACCAGAACAGCATCTGCTGGGAGGTGCATCAGAAGGCACTGGATATTATTGACGGCAGAAAGCACGATCCAACCTTCTACCCGGTGATTTACGGCGCGGCTCAAGAGGACGACTGGACAGACCCCAAGGTGTGGAAGAAGGCGAACCCATCCCTCGGTATTACGGTGGGTATGGATAAGGTCAGGGCAGCGTTTGAGTCGGCAAAGCAGAACCCGGCCGAAGAGAACAGCTTCCGGCAGCTCCGACTGAACCAATGGGTCAAGCAAGCTGTGCGCTGGATGCCGATGGACAAATGGGATGCCTGCGCATTCCCCGTGGATGAAAAGTCGCTCGAAGGTCGTGTCTGCTACGGAGGGCTTGACCTTTCATCCTCCACCGATATCACGGCATTTGTTCTGGTATTTCCCCCATTGGATGAGGATGACAAATACAGTGTAATGCCCTTCTTCTGGATACCGGAGGACAACATCGACCTGCGTGTGCGCAGAGACCATGTGAATTATGATGTCTGGAAAAAGCAGGGCTTCCTGAAAACCACCGAGGGCAATGTGGTGCATTACGGCTACATCGAGCAATTCATCGAAACCCTCGGTGAGAAATACAACATCCGTGAAATTGCCTTCGACCGCTGGGGAGCTGTCCAAATGACGCAAAACCTTGAAAACCTTGGCTTCTCGGTCGTGCCCTTCGGTCAGGGTTTTAAAGATATGAGTCCTCCGACAAAAGAACTGATGAAACTGACGCTGGAGGAAAAACTCGCCCACGGCGGCCACCCGGTACTCCGCTGGATGATGGATAACATCTTTATCCGCACCGACCCGGCCGGCAACGTCAAAGCTGACAAAGAGAAAAGCACCGAGAAAATCGACGGCGCGGTAGCCACCATCATGGCGCTTGACCGCGCGATTCGGTGCGGCAACGATACGGGCGAAAGCGTGTACAACACACGCGGACTGCTCGTTTTTTAATTGGAGGGAACTGCCTATGAACATCTTTAAGGGAATATTCAAAGCCCGCGACAAGCCTAAAAACTTAGGCGGCGGCACCAGCTTTTTATGGGGCGGCTCGTCCTCCGGCAAGGTTGTAAACGAAAAAACAGCCATGCAGATGACTGCGGTTTACTCCTGCGTCCGCATATTATCCGAAGCAATCGCGGGGTTGCCGCTGTTTGTGTATAAATACGGCGACGATGGCAGCAAGGACAAATATCTTGAACATCCGCTGTGGCGTGTGCTGCACGACGAGCCAAACCCGGAGATGACATCGTTTGTTTTCCGGGAAACCATGATGAACCACCTATTGCTGACGGGCAACGCCTACGCTCAGATTATCCGCAACGCACGCAGCGACGTCGTGGCGCTGTATCCCCTCATGCCCAACCGCATGACTGTGGACCGGGATTCGCAAGGACGGCTTTATTACCGCTACAGAAAAAGCAGCGACGATGCGCCGGAGGTCAGCAAGAACAAGCCGAGCGATATTATCCTCGCGCCGAGTGATGTGCTGCACATTCTCGGTTTAGGCTTTGACGGGCTGGTCGGCTATTCACCGATTGCAGTGGCTAAAAACGCCGTGGGACTTGCCATGGCCGCCGAGGAATACGGTGCGAAGTTCTTCGCCAACGGTGCGGCGCCAAGCGGGGTGCTCGAACATCCCGGCACATTAAAGGACCCGGAGCGCATCCGGGAAAGTTGGCAGTCCACCTTTGGCGGCAGCGCCAACAGCAATAAAATCGCCGTGCTGGAGGAGGGTCTCAAATATACACCTATTGCCATCTCTCCTGAGCAGGCCCAATTTTTGGAGACACGTAAATTTCAGATCAACGAAATCGCGCGTATCTTCCGTGTGCCGCCCCATATGTTGGCGGATTTGGAAAAATCCTCGTTCTCCAATATCGAGCAGCAGTCGCTTGAGTTTGTGAAATACACCCTAGACCCGTGGGTCATCCGCTGGGAACAGGCAATGAACAAGTCGCTCCTGCTGGAAAGCGAAAAGCGTGATGTGTTCACCAAGTTCAATGTGGACGGGCTGCTTCGCGGCGATTATCAGAGCCGCATGACAGGCTACGCTACGGCGCGGCAAAACGGCTGGATGAGCGCCAACGATATCCGGCAGCTTGAAAACCTCGACCGGATACCGGCGGGGCTTGGCGGCGACCTTTACCTGATCAATGGTGCAATGACCAAATTACAGGACGCCGGCGCGTTCGCCAATACAAATACAACAGAACCGGAGGAATCTTCAGATGGACAAAACAAATCGGGCGGCAAGCCCAGGCAAAGTCCCCGTCAGGGCGCGTGACAAAGCGCATTTCTGGAACTGGGATAATGACGAGGAATCGGGCGTCCGCACCCTCTGCCTTGACGGCACCATTGCGGACGAGAGCTGGTGGGGCGATGAAATCACGCCACGAATGTTCAAGGATGAGCTGTTTTCCGGCAGCGGAGATATCGTTGTTTGGATCAACTCTCCCGGCGGGGACTGCGTGGCAGCTTCTCAGATTTACACCATGCTCATGGACTACACGGGCAATGTCACCGTGAAAATCGACGGTCTGGCAGCGAGCGCTGCTTCTGTCATTGCAATGGCGGGTACCGAGGTGCTTATGGCTCCTACGGCACTGCTCATGATTCACAATCCGATGTCAATCGCTATCGGCGATACCGAGGAAATGCAGAAGGCCATCGCCATGCTGGACGAGGTCAAGGAAAGCATTATCAACGCCTACGAAATCAAGACCGGGCAGTCCAGAGCGAAAATATCCCATCTCATGGACGGTGAAACCTGGATGAACGCTAACAAAGCTATCGAGCTTGGTTTTGTGGACGGAATCTTAGAGGACACCAAGCGCGGTCATGCCGAAGACGTGGTCTTTGCGTTTAGCCGCAGGGCGGTTACCAATTCACTTATGAACAAGCTCATCTCAAAATCCGCTCCGAAGTCAGAGCAAAAGAAGCAGGATTCGCCGACCGGCGTTTCCATCGAAGCGGCCATGCAGAAACTGCAGGCCCGTAAATACATTTAACGGAGGTTTTATTATGAAAAAGGTACTCGAAATGCGCGAAAAGCGCGCAAAGGCATGGGACGCTGCAAAGGCGTTTCTGGACACCCGCGCCAAGGACGGCGTCCTTTCCGCAGAGGATAATGCGACCTACGACAAAATGCTTGCGGATATTGACGCGATGGCGCGTCAGATCGCCCTTGAGGAAGACCGCGTGGCAAGAGATGCCGCGATGGCGCAGCCCACCAGTTCTCCCATCACTGCAAAGCCCAATGCTCAGGATGGGAAGCCCGTCCACTTCAGAGCGACCGCCGAATACCGCGAGGACTTTTTAAACCTCGTGCGCGGCAAGCGTCCCGTTCACAATGTCATAGAGGAGGGCACCCCTTCTACCGGTGGCTATCTTGTTCCGATCGAGTTCGACAGGAATCTTGTCCGGGCACTTGAACGCGAGAACGTCATTCGTTCTATTGCAAAGGTGATTACCACCGCCGCACCGCACAGGATAAACGTCGCACTCACCGATGTATCCGCTGACTGGGTGGCGGAGTCCGGCACCTTTACGCCCAGCACGCCCACCTTCAATCAGCTTTCCCTCGATGCGTACACCCTCCGTGCGGCGGCGCTGGTTTCGGAGGAACTGCTTCAGGATTCCATGTTTGACCTGGAGGACTATCTCATCAGCAATTTCGCCCTCGCTTTTGCAGCCAAGGAAGAGCAGGCTTTCTGTGTCGGCATCGGCGAAGGGCAACCCACCGGTATCTTCACCGCAAAGGGCGGGGATGTTGGTGTGACGACCGCCGGCGCAACTGACATCAAAGCGGATGAGCTCATCGACCTCACCTATTCCCTCAAAGACGGCTACAAGAAAAACGCCAAATTTGTTTTGAGCAGCGCTACTCTTGCGGGTATCCGTAAGCTCAAAGACGGTAACGGCGCATATATGTGGCAGCCGTCCCTGCAGGCAGATCAGCCCGACCGTCTGCTCGGCTTCCCGGTGTATGTCTCCCAGTATGCTCCGACTCTTGCGGCAAACGCATACACCGTCGCTTTCGGTGACTTCCAGAATTACTGGATTGCCGACCGCAGCGGCAGAACCGTGCGCCGTGCGGATGAGCTGCATATCGCCAACCTGCAAACCGGCTTCTATGCTTTCCAGCGTGTGGACGGCAAGACCGTATTGCCCGAAGGCATCAAGCTGCTCAAGCAGCACGCGTAAGGAGGGCTGGCCCATGAGTGACTATAACGCAAAAAACTACACCGAACAGGGCGGCGAGAAAACCGTCATCGGCGGCACGCTGGAAATACAGGAGGGAGCCTCGGTAACGGGACTTACCTCCACCGCTGCACCGGCTTCCGCAGCTGCCCTTGGCGGTGTGAAAGCCGTGGCCAAAGGCGCCGGCGATACTGTTGAGGCAAAAATTGGCAGCGACAGGAAACTGTATGTGCCGACCTATCCGGTCGTACCTGCAGCCGCAAATCAGGCGGACAGTACCGCCACCGATGCCGCCGGGCTGGTGACTGACTTCAACACCCTGCTTGCCAAGCTGAAAGCGGCGGGTTTGATGGCGGCGGATGAATAACGGGAGGTGAGCGGCATGACGCCAACGGAACTGTTACCGAAAGTCAAAGATAACCTGATTCTGCAGCATGATCAAGACGATGAACTGCTCCTGCGGCTGATTGCCGCCGCCGTCTCCTACGCGGAGAGTTACCAGCACTTTCCCGAGGACTATTATACCAATAACCAGATGCCACCCACCACAGAGCAGGCCGTGGTTATGCTGTCGTCCCACTTTTATGAATCCAGGGACGGCAGCACAGGCGGCTTTTTTGCTGACAATGTGCAGGCGGGGCAGCAGGTCTGGAACACGGTCAACACCCTTCTCCGGCTGGACCGGGATTGGAAGGTGTGAGTATGAGCTACGGAAAAATGAACACTTTCGTTGACATTATCACCACGGCGCCGGTCAAGGATGCGGAGGGCTTCGTTACGCATGGAGATACTGTCTTGGCAAGCGTCCGCGCCTTTAAGGAAGTCCGGAACACATCTGCAAAGTGGGAGCACATCATCGGTAACGCCGCGTTTTCCAGTATATCGGCGATGTTCCGTTTCCGCAAAATTCCTGATGTGGATGTTGATACCACGCTGTTTATCTCCGATGCGGACGGTCGTTACAACATCGTCAGCGCGGAGGATGTGCGCGGGCGTGGGATGTATGTCGAGGTGCTGGCGGAAAAGACCGAAGGGAGCGTGAAATAAATGGCCCGCTGTGACATCCAAATGCCGGAGGATTTCCTGCTGAAGCTTGCTCGCCTTGGTGAGAAAACCGATGAAATCTTGCCAAAGGTGCTGGAGGCGGGCGGAGAAGTCGTGGAAGCCAAAGTAAAGGACAATCTGCAGGCTGTGATCGGTCATGGCACTAAGGAAGAAAGCCGTTCCACAGGCGAGTTGCTCTCGGCGCTGGGTGTTTCCGCCGCAAGACAAGATAAGGACGGCAATTTCAATGTAAAAATAGGCTTTTCAGAACCCCGTCCTGATGGAAAAAGCAATGCCATGATTGCCGGAGTCCTGGAATACGGCAAGCACGGTCAGGCTCCGAGGCCCTTCTTGAAGCCCGCAAAATCCCAGAGTAAAAACGCCGCCATCGAAGCGATGAAGGTAAAGCTTGAGAGCGAGGTGGACGGCATATGAGCATGCTTTCCGAACTGAATACTATTCTCACGCCCATTCTCCCTGTGGAGACGGGCGTTTTTTCCGGCATCCCACCTGACGAATACCTTGTGCTTACCCCGATGACAGACGGATTCGCCCTGTTCGGCGACAATATGCCGCTCATCGATGTATCCGAGGTGCGGATTTCGCTTTTTTCCAAGGGCAACTACCTCCTGAGGAAAGGGCAGATAACCTCTGCGCTGCTCGGTGCAGAGTTCACTATCACCGACCGCAGGTATATTGGGCATGAGGCTGATACCGGCTATCACCATTACGCCATTGATGTGGCGAAAGAATATGAAATGGGGGATTTTTGATATGGCAACCATTGGACTTGATAAGCTCTACTACGCTCCGATCACCGAAGCGCCCATCATCGGCGCCGAGACGTATGGCACTCCTGTCATGCTGGCGAAAGCCATCAGCGCTGAGTTATCCGTGGAACTTGCCGAGGCTACTCTCTATGCTGATGACGGTGCTGCCGAGGTGGTTAAAGAATTTAAGAACGGCAAGCTGACACTCGGCGTGGACGCAATCGGCCGCAGTGTCGCAGTGGCGCTCACAGGCTCGACCGTGGATGAAAACGGCGTCCTTATCTCGGCTTCAGAGGACGGCGGCACTCCCGTGGCCATCGGCTTCCGGGCGAAGAAATCTAACGGCAAGTACCGCTACTTCTGGCTCTACCGGGTGAAATTCGGCGTGCCATCCACAAACCTTGCCACCAAAGGCGACAGCATCACCTTTTCCACGCCAACCATCGAAGGCACAGTCATGCGCCGCAACAAAACCGATGACAATGACAACCATCCCTGGAAAGCGGAGGCCGATGAGGACGATACTGATGTAACGGCGGCGACGATCAGCGGCTGGTACACATCGGTCTATGAGCCGGAATTCACCGGGGAATAAGGAGACTCAGCATGGATAACGAACGCAGCGCAAAAATTAATATCGGCGGCGCGGAATATGAACTGGTCTTGACCACCCGCGCCACCAAGGAGATCGCCCGCAGGTATGGTGGTTTGGAGAATTTGGGCGAGAAGCTGCTTCAGGCCGAGAACTTTGAGCTGGCCCTTGATGAGATTATCTGGCTGATCACACTTTTGGCCAACCAGAGCATCCTCATCTACAATCTGAAGCATAAGGACAAACCGCAAGATGTCCTCACAGAGGACGAGGTGGAACTTCTGACCTCGCCTTTGGAGCTGGCCACCTATAAAGCGGCGATCACGGAGGCAATGTTCAAGGGCACGGCTCGGAATATTGAAAGCGAGGCAGACTCAAAAAACGCGGAGGTCGGGTAAGCGACGATGAGTTGTTTACCCGACTCTTGTATTACGGCACAGTTCATCTGAACCGCTCTGAGGAAGAAACGTGGCTCACGCCCATCGGCCTCCTGATGGACTTGTGGGAGTGCCACAAACAGTTCCTCGGCTTGGCGAAGCCGAAAAGAGAGATATTCATTGATGAGGTTGTTCCGGATGGTATATAGGAAAAACCCAAGATCTTTACTTCTAGTAAATACTGTGTTACCATCCAGGTAAACGTAAATTAAGCTGGCGGATTGTATAAATTCACAGCCCGCTACCTTACTCATCCTACTAAAAGAATGATTCTGGATTCTATATCGAACTCTATGTCAAACTATTTTTGGAGGGGTGTTGTAATGATATTGGCAGAACGCGAAAACGGAATTTTTAATGAGTGGAAATCAAATCTTCCTCAAGAGCAACGGGTTAACTTTATACCTGACGGGATTGTCGATGAAAAGCGATGGAATGAAGCCAAAGTTAAAGTGCTGTACTTACTGAAAGAAGTAAATGGCGGAACCGATTGGGATGAGAGGGAGTATTTAGCCGGATACAATACGATTCCTGAATTCATTAATACTCATTCCCCATCCATAGACGCTTTGATTACATGGACATATGGATTAATGAACGGCAACCCGGATGAACTCTGGTCTAAGGTTCTGTCGACTACAGCAGATAAGGCGGTACAGAGTGCCTTGTTATCAGAAATCGGTGTTGTCAATTTCAAAAAGATATCTGGATTTGGTGTGACTGACTTAAAATCCTTAGATGCATTTGCTACGGAGTCATACAATCAAGAAATGCTTAGGAAGCAGTTGGCGCTCTATCATCCAGATGTTGTGGTCTGCGGCGGGACGGCATATTACTTAACTGCTCTTTATGAGGAAGACTTCGCTGCTAAAAAGTGGAACACTACAAACCGAGGCGTTCCATATGCAAAAAAGGAAAGCACAATATATATAGACTTTTGCCATCCTCTTATTCGAGCACCTAAAAATATGATTTACTATAGTTTACTTGATGCGGTAAAAGAAATTGAAGGGCTAAGATGAGCGCACGGCTTTGAATCCCTACCGCTAGAATGGGTGGTGAAGGTTGAATTAGAGCATTTTATTACCCAAATAGCAGATTGTGTGTATGCTTACGGGCAACCTTTATCGCCCTCGCATGGAAAACATAACCTATAGAAGTAAAAAGCTACAAGGGGGCAATCTTCGGATTGCTCCTTTTTCATGCCCTTTTCAAGGAGGTGAGACGGCGTGGCAGATAATTTTGGCTTGAAAATAGGTATCGAGGGTGAGAAGGAGTTCAAAAACGCCCTCCGCGACATCAATCAGTCCTTTAAGGTGCTCGGCAGCGAGATGAAGCTGGTCTCCTCCGAGTTTGACAAGCAGGACAAATCTGTAGCAGCAGTGGCTGCTCGGAACGAAGTTCTGAATAAGGCGATCGACGCCCAGAAGGAAAAGATATCTGCCCTGGAAGCTGCTCTCAAGAATGCAGCCGAGAGCTTCGGCGAAAACGACCGCCGCACCCAGAACTGGGCAATCCAGCTGAACAATGCCAAGGCCGAGCTCAACGGCATGGAGCGGGAATTGGAGGAGTCCGCAGACGAAGCAGACAAACTGGGCGACGGACTGAAGGAGTCGGGCGACGCGGCCGAAAAATCCGGCTCCAAGTTTGAGAAACTGGGCGGCGTGCTCAAAGGCATTGGCGCGGCAATGGGCGCTGTTGCGGTCGCCGCAGGAGCTGCCGCCATCAAGCTGGGCAAGGAGGTCATACAGCAGTTCGGGGAATTGGAGCAGAATCTGGGCGGCTCAGAAGCCGTCTTTCAGGGCTACGCTGACCATATGCAGAGAATCGGGGAAGACGCCTATAAGAATATGGGCGTGTCGCAGTCGCAGTATCTCGCCACTGCCAACAAAATGGGCGCTCTTTTCCAAGGCTCAGGGCTTGATGTGGAGAAATCCGCAGAACTGACCGAAAAGGCCATGCAACGGGCTGCGGATATGGCGTCTGTCATGGGCATCGATATGCAGCAGGCGCTGGATTCCGTAGCAGGCGCCGCCAAGGGCAACTTTACCATGATGGACAACTTGGGCGTGGCCATGAACGCAACCAACATCGAGGCCTACGCCCTCTCGAAAGGGCTGGATTTTGTTTGGAGTTCCGCCACCCAAGCGGAAAAAGCGGAAGTCGCCATGCAGATGTTCTTCGAGAGTACGGAGCAGTATGCAGGCAACTTCGCCAGAGAAGCCACGGAAACCATCAGCGGCTCAATGGGCCTTTTTAAAGCTGCCCTTGGCAGTTTTACAGCGGGGCTGGGTAATGCCGATGCGGACATGACAAAATTAACAGGAAACCTGGTAGATGCTTTTCAGGCGGTGGTCAAGAACATCGTGCCGGTGATTGAGAACATCGTGGCGGCGCTGCCCCCGGCGATGGACGCCATCCTCTCGGCTATTGGCGACATATTGCCCATGCTCCTGGAAACGGTGACGGAGCTGTTCACACAGGTGCTGGAAACGCTACTTAGCCTGATGCCCGAACTGATCCCCGCTGTCGTGGAAGCGGTGATGACCATTGTCGGCGCGCTGATCGACAATCTGCCCCTGCTCATTGAAGCGGCGGTGCAATTAATTACAGCCCTTGTGGAAGGGCTTGGCTCCGCTCTCCCGGAACTGATTCCGGCGGCGGTGGAAGCAATCATTACTATCGCAACGGGGCTTCTGGACAATATGGATAAAATCCTCGAAGCGGCCTTTTCTATCATCATGGGCCTGGTGGAAGGGCTGCTGAACGCCCTGCCGCAGCTGATCGATGCCCTGCCGGAAATCATAATGACCATCGTCGATTTCATCACGGATAATCTGCCTGAAATCATCGCCATGGGTATCGAGCTCATTGTCCAGCTTGCGGTTGGGCTGATCAAGGCCATACCGCAGCTGGTGGCAAAGTTGCCGGAGATCATCGCGGCGATCGTAACCGGCCTGGGCAAAGCGGTGGGAGCAGTGTTTGAAATCGGCAAGAACATCGTGACGGGTCTCTGGGAAGGTATCAAGTCTTTGGGTTCTTGGATAGCGGACAAGGTCAGCGGCTTCTTTTCCGGCATTGTTGACGGCGCGAGATCCCTGCTAGGCATCAACTCTCCCTCGACGGTGTTCGCAGGGATCGGCGAGAATATGGGGCTTGGCATCGGCAAAGGCTTCACCGACGCCATGAAAAATGTCAGCGCGGATATGCAAAAGGCCATCCCCACCAATTTTGACATGGACGCCACTTTGTACGGTGTGGGCAGCGAATCGGTTTCCGGGCTTGGCGGTCAGGCATTCAATGTCACCATCCCCTTAACCATGGACGGCACAACCCTGGCCCGTATTCTCGCACAGATCCAATGGAGCCAGAACAGCGTCCAGGTTCGCAATCTTGGCATCGCCTGATGGGAGGTTTTTATGAAAATTGAGATATATAACGAAAGTATCCTGATCCAGAGCTTCAATAAGGTTCTCTCCGCGACGCTTAGCGACCACCTTTCCGGGGAGCGCACCTTGGAATTTTCTGTGATCACCCCGCGTTCGCAGCCTATTTCTACAGGCATGATCGCAAAGCATGAGGGGCAGTATTACAGCATTGTCCGTGTAGCGCGTGGGATGACAAACGGCATTCCCGTCAGCTCCGTGTCCTGTGAGCATATTTCCTATGTCCTGAACAACGAGGAATATAACCTGGTGACCTTTGTATTTGAGGGGTATCCCGCTGCCGGGCTTGCCCAGCTGCTTACGGGAACCCCCTTCTCTGTGGGCGTAGTCGAGCCTGTGAGCACCGTAGAGGTAGCGTTTACCGAGGGGACGCTCAACCGCCGTAACGCCGTAATGCGCCTCATCGACGCCTGCGGCGGTGAGATCGAGTACGACGGCTACCGCATCAATATCCGCAGCCATCGGGGCAGTACCACGCGCCGGCTGCTGATGGACGGCGAGAATGTGACCGATGTATCCGCTATCCTCGACTCCCGGGAGCTTGTGGAAGCCTACGAGATCTCCCTATTCAAGATGGCCGACCTCAGCGCGGGCGACGAGGTGAACATCACCTTCACACCCCTGGGTATCAATGTGGATACCCGAATCATCGGCATTTCATATAACCCCTTTTACCGCTACACCGTCCGGGTGGAGGTCGGGGATTATGTGCCGAACTTATTAGCCTCCACCGCAACACGGCTTGATAAAATACGGCAGGAATTCCGGGCAGCGGATGGGCAGATGAGTTCTCGCATCGAAGATGCCGAGGGCAACCTCTCCGAATTGTCGCAGACCGTGAGCAGTTTTGACCTGCGCATCCAAAGTGCCGAGGATGACATGGCGGAGCTATCCCTTACGGTAGGCGGCTTCGATGTCCGCATCACCAACGCTGAGGGCAGCGTGGCGCAGTTGTCGCTGACTGTGAGCGGCTTTGAGACCCGGATTAGCAACGCCGAGGGCAATATCTCCACCATCAGTCAAAACGTTTCCAGCATCACAACGCGCGTAAGCACAGCCGAAGGGAATATCTCCACGGTTACTCAGACCGCAAACAAGGTGGAGTGGCTGATCAAATCCGGCACCTCGGCATCCAACTTCCTGCTGACCGACCGGACGATCTCGCTGGTGGCAAATACGATCGACCTCTCCGGCTTTGTGACCTTCAGCAATCTGTCCACTTCCGGACAGACGACGATCAACGGCGGCAACATCACCACCGGCGCCATCAACGCGGGCCTGATCACCACCGGCAGCATGAGCGCCGATCGCATTTCCAGCGGCACCCTGGACGCAAGCAAGGTCACGGTCACCAAGCTGAACGCTTCCAACATTACCACTGGCACACTAAGCGCCGACCGCATCGACGTTTCCGACATCAAGATCTCCCGGCTGTATATCGGCACAAAGGTGGCGATTGATTCCCAGTCCAATACCATTTATGTCGGCGGGGACAATTCCAGCAATTCCTTTACCAATCTGTACCTCAAGGCTTCCTCAGCTATTAATTTCAGCTCCTGGTCGTCCGCCTATGACGGCTTGACTATCGATATGTCCGGCAAGACCGTCCGGCCCAACCAGGACAATTACTTTTCCTTGGGGACCGGCGCCTATTCCTTCAAAGAGATGTTTGCCTATGCCGCCACCATTGGTGACTCCTATCCCATCATCATCAATGTGTCCGGCTCCCAGCGCCAACTTCGCCCGCGCACAACGAATACCTCTTATCCCTGGTATCTGGGAAACTCCGCCAACCCGTTTTCCTATGGGTATTTTAGTAATCTCTACGCGCAGCTGCAGGTACAACTGGGCACCAGCACCTCGGCCAAGGTCGGCTTTTTCGGTACGACGCCGGTTGCCCAAAAAACTGTGGCCAGTAGCGCCACTGTCGCCACACTCATCACAGCGTTAAAGGGCTATGGACTAATCGCATAAGGGAGGAAATTATGAATATACAACTGAAACGAATCATTGGCGCTATCGGTGCGCTGGGTAAGCTGTCGGCAACCGATCTGCCGCTGAAGACCGCCTACAATGTCAAGAAAAGTATCGATCTTCTGCAAAAGGAGGTCGACTTTTTCAATCAGGAGCGCAAAAAGCTGCTGGAGAAATACGGCACGGAAAATGAAGACGGCAGCTTTACCCTGCGGGAGGATACGCTTTTAGACGCGCAGCGGAGCATGGAGGAACTGCTGGCCATGGAGGTCGCGCCGGATATAACGGCGGTTTCCATTCCTTTGGATGACGGTATTCGGCTGTCAGCCAATGACATTGAAGCGTTAACGCCTTTCGTAACTTTTACAGAAACAGAATAAGGGGGATCTCAAAATGAAAGAAATTTGGGCTTGGGCGCAGACGGCGTTTGCAGGGCTGGGCGCTTTGCTCGGCTGGTATTTGGGCGGCCTGGACGGCTTTCTCTATGCGCTTATCGCCTTTGTGGTGGTGGACTACATCACCGGCGTACTGCGGGCGATTGTGGAAAAGAAGCTGTCCAGCCGCATCGGAGCACACGGCATCGCCAAGAAGGTGGCCATCTTCTTGGTGGTTGGTATTGGGCATCTCATCGACACTTACCTGATTAACGGCACAGGCGCGCCGCTCCGTACGGCGGTTATCTTCTTTTATATCGCCAATGAGGGTGTCTCGCTCCTTGAAAACGCCACAGCTATCGGATTGCCTGTGCCGGCCAAGTTAAAGGATGTGTTGGCTCAACTACATGGAAAGGAAGGTAACGCATAATGAATCTACGCAAACTGGTCTTCACAAATAATGCCTGCTACAGAGCAGGTAGAACCATTGTCCCCAAGGGCATCATGGTACATTCCACCGGGTCGAACAATCCATGGCTGAAGCGCTATGTAGGACCCGATGACGGTTGGCTGGGTAAGAACCAGTACAACAATCACTGGAACCAGGACAAACCCGGTGGCAGGCAGGTCTGCGTTCACGGTTTCATCGGGAAACTCTCCGACGGTACGATTGCCACATACCAGACCCTCCCTTGGAATATGCGGGGGTGGCACTGCGGGAGCGGCGCCAAAGGCTCGGCTAATGATTCGTATATAGGGTTTGAAATCTGTGAGGATGGGCTGACCGACAAAACTTATTTCAATGCCGTCTACAGGGAAGCTGCCGAACTGTGCGCTTATCTCTGTAAGCAGTATGGGCTGACTGAGAAGGATATTATCTGCCACTCCGAGGGTTACAAGCTAGGTATTGCCAGTAATCATTCTGATGTGATGCACTGGTTTCCCAAGCATGAGAAGAGCATGGACACGTTCCGTGCAGAAGTTAAAAGGCTGCTTGATACCGCTAACGCTCCCGCCCCTAAGCCGAACGATCCGAAAAAGCTATACCGTGTTCAGATCGGAGCTTACTCAGTCAAAGCAAACGCAGATGCCATGCTGGCAAAGGTCAAGGCGGCGGGTTTCAAGGATGCCTTCGTTAAAACAGAATAAAAGCTTTACGTAAATTATCACGTCCATCGAGCCGGATTCTCTACTCGGTGGGCATTTTTTTCCTTAGGGGTTTACTCCCGCCGTTCCCGTGGCCTACCTGTGAGGGATACCTCCCTCGGAATGGGGTGCGGTCATGATACGGGATGAAATCATCAAGATCAATGAACTTCGGAAAGACGGAATGGGCTATAAGCGGATATCCGCACTTATGGGCATTCCCATCAATACAGTCAAATCCTACTGCCGCAGAAACCCTGTCAGCGATGTTGCGGTATGCCGGCAGTGCAGAGAACCCATCAAGCAGACGCCGCATAAGAGAGCTAAAAGGTTCTGTTCTGACTCTTGCCGTATGGCATGGTGGAGAGCACACCCGGAGCAAGTTCGGCGGAGAGTCTTTCACCTGACCTGTGCAAGGTGCGGAAAGCCCTTTGACAGCGTTGGCAGCGGCAAGCGGAAATATTGCTCACGCGCCTGTTACGCCGATGCCCGCCGCAAGGAGGTGCGGTAGATGATGCCGGACGAACTGTTCCGCCGTGTGGCCCTCTACCGGGCGACGATGTCGCTCATGCGGGGGATGCTCACCAAGGGTATTATTTCTGAGAAAGAGTACAAGGAGATCGATAGAATATTTGCCGAAAAATACGGCTTATCTTCGTCCACTATATATCGCTGACCCCCTTGCTATTGCTACGGATTTGAGCGAATATGTCATATACCGAGGAGGTGATAACAGTGGAACGTAAGGTAACAAAGGTCGAGTTTCAGATTCCCGCGCAGCCGGCAGCGAAGCGCGTGGCGGCATACGCACGCGTTTCCTCCGGCAAGGACGCTATGCTTCATTCGCTCTCGGCGCAGGTCAGCTACTACTCCGACTTTATCCAGCAACACCCCGGCTGGCTCTACTGCGGCGTGTATGCCGACGAAGCCCTGACTGGCACAAAGGACGACCGAGAGGGCTTTCAACGTCTGCTAGCTGAGTGCCGTGCCGGGAATGTGGACATGGTCATTACAAAGTCTATATCCCGTTTTGCCCGAAATACGGTAACGCTATTGGAAACAGTGCGGGAGCTGAAAAATCTGGGCGTAGACGTCTTCTTTGAAGAGCAGCACATTCACACCGTTAGCGCCGAGGGCGAGCTGATGATGACCATACTGGCATCCTATGCCCAGGAAGAAAGCCTGTCAGCCAGCGAAAACCAAAAGTGGCGGATCCAGCGGAATTTTGAGGAGGGAAAACCCTGGAACTGCACGATGTTAGGTTATCGGCAAAAGGATGGCTGGCCCGCAGTAGTGCCTGAGGAGGCAGAGATCGTCAGGGGTATTTATCACGACTACCTTTCCGGCCTAGGTGTTCAAGGCATTGCAAAAAAGCTAAATGAAAACGGCGTCCCGTCCCGCATGGGTAAAAATTGGAGCAGACATTGCATTAACGGGATATTGCGAAACCCAACCTATACAGGCTGCTTGCTCCTGCAGCGAAAGTACCGTGAAAACCATCTGACAAAACGGACGCTTGACAACAAGGGTGAGCTTCCCATGTACAGCGTAGAAAATAGCCATGAGCCTATCATTGACAGAGAGATGTTCGATGCCGTGCAAGCGGAAATTGAGCGGCGAGCCAAAAAACACGCGCCCAAATCCAAGAAGCAGGACGTTTACTCTTTCACCGGCTTAATTACTTGCGGCCTCTGCGGTAAAAATTATCGCAGGAAGGTCACGGCCACGAGTCCAGTCTGGATCTGCTCAACTTACAACACGCTGGGTAAATCGTCCTGCCCATCCAAGCAGATACCGGAAGAAACGCTGCTATCCGAAACCGCCGCTGCGTTGGGACTACCAGCCTTTGACGATGATATATTTTCGGAACGCATTGAACGTATCGAGGTGCCGGAACCAAACCATCTGCTGTATGTGTTTAAGGACGGAAACACAGTTCGGCGCGCGTGGCAAGACCGCTCCAGAGCGGAAAGCTGGACGCTGGAAATGAAAGAAACCGCAAGGCGGCGGGCTTCTCGGCAAAGGAGGGCAAGCAAATGACAAAGACGGCGCGGTCGGTCACGGTCATCCCGCCGACCATCAATCCCATCACCCATTTGCCGGGCTTATCAGTAAGAAAGCGCCGTGTTGCCGGATATGCTCGTGTTTCCACCGATAAAGACGAGCAGTTCACCAGCTACGAAGCGCAGATCGACTATTATACACAATATATCAAGAGAAATCCCGAGTGGGAGTATGTGACCGTCTATACGGACGAGGGCCTATCCGGTTTGAATGCAAAAAAGCGCGAGGGCTTTAACCAGATGGTGGAAGACGCCCTTGGGGGTAAGATAGACCTTATCGTCACCAAATCCGTCAGTCGATTTGCCCGAAACACAGTGGATAGCCTGGTTACCGTACGCAAATTGAAGGAAAAAGGCGTGGAGGTGTATTTTGAAAAAGAGCAAATTTTCACGCTTGACAGCAAGGGCGAACTGCTCATCACCATCATGTCCTCGCTGGCGCAAGAGGAGTCCCGCTCCATTTCCGAAAACGTCACCTGGGGTCAGCGCAAGCGGTTCTCGGACGGAAAGGTCAGTCTTCCGTACAGCCAGTTCCTCGGCTACGAACGTGGACAGGACGGCATACCGCAGATCGTAGAGGAAGAAGCGGTGCTGGTCAGGCGTATTTATAATCTTTTCATGAGCGGAAAGACTGCCTGTGCGATAGCAAAAAAGCTTACCTCCGAAGGCATTCCTACACCAGCTGGCAAGGCAAAATGGCAGGTAAGCACGATTGAAAGCATCCTCACGAATGAGAAGTATAAGGGCGCTGCATTACTGCAAAAACGATTCACCGTTGATTTTCTTACAAAAACTATGAAGGTAAACGAGGGCGAGGTACCCCAATACTGGGTGGAACACTCCCATGAGCCGATCATACCTCCGGATGAATGGGATGTCGTTCAGAAGGAATTTGCACGGCGCAAGGCTCTGGGTCGCAGATACAGCGGGAACAACGTATTTTCTTCCCGCATCGTCTGCGGCGACTGTGGAGCATTTTTCGGTTCCAAGGTTTGGAACTCCACCAGCAAATACCGCCGCACCATATGGCAGTGCAACGCTAAGTTCAAAAACGAACATAAATGCATGACGCCCCATCTGGACGAGGAGCAGATTAAAATTCGCTTCCTCGCTGCCTTCGACACCCTGCTTGATTGCAAAGATGCTCTTCTGGAGAATTGCGAACAGGTTAGAGCTATGTATACAGACTGCTCCGCCATCGACACCGAGCTTGCTGAGCTGCTCCGTGAGATCGATGTAGTCACTGAGCTGACGAGAAAGTGTATAGAAGAAAATGCCGTGAACATTCAAAGCCAGGATGAGTACCTTATCCGCTATAACTGCTACGTGGAACGGTACGATGCGGCAAAGGAAAAGGTAGAGGTGCTGGAGCAGGAGCGGACGCTGCGTTTAGCACGAGCGGACGCCTTTGACGCCTTCATCCAGACTGTAAAAGAGCTGGATACCGTCCCCTCCGAGTTTGACGATAAGTTGTGGCAAAAGACCATAGACGCAGTCACAGTAAGAAACGACGGAGTGCTGGTATTCAGATTCCAAAACGGAATGGAAATAGAAGGATAACAAAATAACCCATTTGCAGGCGTCACATGGCGCGGCAAACGGGTTGTTTTTCTTTTTAAGAGTGCAAGGGTGCAGAGTGCAAATAAGGGCCTCATCGTGCATTCTTGCGCTGGATTGCTCAACGTTTGAAATCAACGTAGATAATGTTGCCCTCAATTCTTATGCGGGGTTTTCTTTTTTAATCCCTACTGCATGCGATGATAACATATTTAGTGCATCCTGCTGCGCCCTCTCGTCCGCATTTCGCGCAGCAGACAAAAGAGCCTTCTCATACGCTGTCAATCTGGACGCATCGGGCTTGGCTCTGCCGAAAATGTCATCAAGCGACACTTCAAAACAGTCTGCAATTTTTATGAGCATATCTATTGATGGTTCCCTATCTCCGGTCTCATACCTTGAATAAACGACGGACGAGCAACCTATATAATCAGCAACGGCCTTTTGAGTAAGCCCTTTTGCCAGTCGAATTTCTTTCAAGTTCATGGTCACACCTCCACGACTATATTTTATTACCATATTGGCAACAAAGATATTACCGAATCGGTAACTTGACTCTTGACTATCTACCTTATTGGTAATATACTACTACCATGTCGGTAATACGGGGGTGCGGTGTATGTGTGGTTTACGTACGATCAGGCAGCAACAAAAAATCTCACAAAAAGAACTTGCTAAAGCGACTGGCCTATCCGCAGCTAGCATCAGCCGATATGAAACTGGCGATAGAAAGTTATCCGTTGATGTTGCGAAGCGGCTGTCCGTAACCTTGAACATAAATTGGGCCTCTCTTTTCGACGAACAGATGGCAACAAAGGACGCATAAGGCGGGTGACAGGCGAAATGGGTGCAACTTTTGAATATGGGTACTTTTCATCTATCAAGCAGAAAAAGGTTGAGTGGCTATGGTACCCATATATACCGTATGGAAAACTCACGCTCCTTCAAGGTGATCCTGGAGAGGGCAAATCAACTTTCATTTTAAATGTTGCCGCGCTTCTGACAAGAGGCTCACCCATGCCAGACGGATATGAAGTGCCTACACCACAAACGGTAATATATCAATGCGCAGAGGACAGTATGGTTGATACCGTGAAGCCGAGACTGGTCGCCGCTGACGCTGACTGCGATAAGGTTGCATATATCGTTGATGAAACAGATCGGCTTACATTGGAAGATGACCGCATTGAAAAAGCAATCCTGCAAACAAAAGCCCGATTACTCATTCTTGATCCGCTGCAGGCATTTCTGTCTCAGGATGGCGATATGCAAAGTGCTGGCCGGATGCGCAATATCCTCGGAAAGCTTTCATTGCTCGCGGCGAAGTATAATTGTGCCATCGTCTTGATTGGGCATATGAACAAAGGGAACGCCGGTAATAGCATATACCGTAGTCTTGGCAGTATTGATATTGCGGCGATAGCCAGAAGTGTGCTGATGATAAAAAGAGATGGAAAGGATTCGCAGGTACGATATATGATCCCCATAAAATCCAGCCTGTCGCCAGAGGGCACGGCGATTGCTTTTTCGCTCGGCGGAGAGGAAGGTTTTCAATGGCTGGGGCCGTGCGATTTAGACTTCTACGACATAGAGGAATGCCACACCCGGAAGAATGGAAAAAAGACCGATGTTGCTGATTGCCTTATAGAAATGCTAAGTGAGCATGATGTATTGAGCGCTGATATTCTCTCCGAAATGAGCCAGCTTGGCGTGTCTCGGAGGACGGTGTTCAACGCAAAAAAGGAAGTCGGTGTTCAAGCATACCGGAAAAATAATGCCTGGTATTGGCGGTTACCTAAAACACGCCTGGACGACGGCGTTGACGGAATAATGCAAAGCTGTGATACAGTGGAACGAGGTTAACCACAATGAAAAATGATGAGGGCAGAGAACAAATACGTCAGATTTATCGGCGAGAAGAACCTGGGGAAAAGGTGTTTATTCCGGCAAAGCCGAAAATAGATATTTTTGAGGGCGGGAGGATATTCCGAATATGTGCCTATTGTCGCGTTTCAACGGACAATGATGCGCAATTATCCTCTTACGAGTTACAGCAAGGCCATTATACCCAAGTTGCTGAGAGCCATCCCAACTGGGATCTAAAGCGAATATTCGCGGACGAGGGGATTTCCGGCACTTCTCTTAAAAACAGAGATGAGTTCAACGCAATGATCGCTGCCTGCGAAGCTGGAGAATATGACCTAATCGTAACAAAGAGCGTTTCCCGTTTTGCAAGGAATTTGGTGGACTGCATCTCTCTGGTACGCAAGCTAAAGAGACTGAATCCACCCGTGGGTGTAATCTTTGAAACCGATAATCTTAATACGCTCTCCGAGGATTCCGAACTGATGCTATCCTTCCTTGCAACATTTGCTCAGGAGGAGTCAGTAAAGAAAAGTGAGAGTATGCTTTGGTCGCTCAAGGAGCGCAATAAATCTGGGAAGCTGCTTACCCCGGCATTGCTCGGATATGAGCGGCCTAGAGATGAAGTCGGACGGTATATCAAATACGCACCGCTTCAAATTGTTGAATCGGAGGCGGATATCGTCCGTTTCATATTTAATGCTTTTCTTGCTGGGCGGTCGACCACCGATATTGCTACACTGCTCACGGATATACAGTGCCAGACAAAGACAGGCAGCACAGAGTGGAATGAAGGCTCAATCAATTACATACTGAAAAACGAACGATACTGCGGAAATGTTCTCACGTGGAAAACCTTTACCGCAGATTTGTATGAGCACAAGCACAAAAGGAATCGGCAAGACCGCGATCAATATTTGTATGTCAATCATCATGAGGCAATTATATCTGTAGAAAAATTTGAGGCAGTGCAGGTACTGCTTGCAAATAAAAAGCACCATGTTCGCGGCGGTCTCCCTGTTATGCAGGTTATTGAGGATGGAATATTCAGAGGGTTTGTTCCGGTTAATCACCATTGGCTGAACGATGACCCCAACACCTATTATGATGCATCAAACAGCGTAGAAAATAAAAATGCCCTAAAAAGAATCCGCAGAAGAGACTTCAGCGCTTTCAACCTTGAAGGCTATCAGGTGGTGCGTGGTCAGTTCCTGACCGCAAGGTATGAATGCCCAAGTATCACGATAGCAAAAGAGCGGATTTCTTTTAACGTCAACTGTATGAGAAAGTTTTTCGATGTGCCGTATATTCAACTGCTGCTTCACCCAACAGAAAGAAAAATCGCCATACGCCCATGTAATGAAAGCGATGTCCATAGTATCAGATGGCGTGTGGATACGGAAAAACCTTTGTCCACCAAAACAATAAGCTGCCCGCATTTTGGTAACGCTCTGTTCCAGATTATGGGCTGGAATCCGGACTTCTTATACCGAATACGCGGAACCTGGGCTGCAAGGGACTGCGACGAGATTATTGTGTTCAACCTTACTAACGCTGCCCCAGCGGCATACATAAACAATAGTATTAAGGCAAGCGGAAGCATCCACCGGAAAAGGGTATCACTTTGCCCAGAAGAATGGAGTGATACGTTTGGGCAGGAATTCTACGATTATGGTGTTCAAAACGGGTTCTTTTTTATCGCTCGCAATTATGACTGGAAAGCACAGTCAAAAGCGATTACGATTCCTGGTCTTGAAAACACCACTGTGCTATCTGCGGACGAGCTGCAAATGACCATAGAAAACTTACGATTGAGGGTGGGGCCTGCTCATGGAGAATAACAAAGTGCAATACCTGTTGGAGAACAGTAAGCCGATAGAAGAAGCATTGGACGAAGAAATTGTCGACCTTGCCGGATACCAAGTCACAAAGGCGGAGCTTTTTGCCCATACCCGCGAACCGGCTGTTACCATATGGGAAAATCGCCTGAAATTCAATATGGCCTGTCTGCGCCGATTCCCAGGAGTAACGCATATCCAGATCTTGATTCACCCGGAGCAGAAGCGGCTCATCATTCGCCCCTGCGATCCAGACACTCCCGATTCTCTGCGATGGGCAATTGGAGGAGGAGAAAAGGAAATAAAAAACCGAGATCTCCTGTGTAAAGTCTTTTCGGCAAGAGTTTTCGACTTTATGCAATGGAGTCCTCAGTATCGCTATAAGCTGCTGGGAAAACCGGCTACTTGCGACGGCGAAGTCCTGTTTATGTTCAAGCTAACGGATTTCGAGTTGTTCGTTAGCGGCAAGCGGAAAGGCTCCTTCTTGCCTGAGGAGTGGCGCAATTACTTTGGAATCCCGGTCGAGCAGCATGAACAGGCATACAAAGTTGACCTCGCAGACGGTTATATAACAACCGACAGAGTATAGAGGAGGTACCAAAGTGCAGGATGACTTCAACATAAACGAGATCAGTCTTGATGGTTTCCAAGTTGTTAGAGGACAGTATTTCAGCCGCCAGCTTGAACCATCGTTCACCATTTGGTACAGCAGTGTTTCTTTTAATACCGCCGCTTTTAACGCTCTCAATAACTGCGAATCGATTTCGATAATGGTGAACAACAACACTCGGTGTGTAATAATAAAGCCAATCCCGTCCAAAGACAGGGATGCAATAAGCTGGCTTAAACCGCCGGACAGTAAGAAGTACCGGAAACTGGAATGCTCAAAATTTACCCATCAGCTATATGATTTATGGGGCATGGACAAAGAATTGCATTACCGTACCAATGGCAGACTTGTCAAGGCCGATAAGAAACTTATGCTGCTATTCGATTTTTCCAAGCCGGAAGCATGGCGTGGGGTGAAGATGGTGAGTGACTTTGAGTGAAAATACTTGCATTTCGTTTTATCTCAACGAGAATAAAATACACGTATTTTGCGATACCGTAAGAGCTATCGGAGAACCACCATATGTTCGCTTTCTGTTAAATGCAGATGGCACATCAATGATTATGGCGCCTTATAATAAAAAAGAGTTTCAGTCTATGCGTGTGCCAAAAGCGGTGTACAATAAAACCGGGAAGATGGAGTTTCGCAGCGTCGGCTTCTGTAGGCTACTCTCACACAGGCTCGGTTGGGAACAAGGGCATTCATATCGCATCCCAGGTAAAGTTCTAATAAAGCAGAGCCTGGTTTTGTTTGATTTGACGTGCGCCGTGAAGATTGGGGTTGTTGCTGGCGTTGAGGCAGCGCAACGATGATTTAGCTTGCCATGTATACTAACCGATCTGGTCGAGTACAGCGAACTTTTCGAACAGGGTGCGAACGCCAAGGGGGCTTCGACCGATAACCCAGTAGTAGCTAAAGTCACCAAATCTATATCTACATCTACGCATAATAAAATGCCTCACATTAAAGAAAACAGAGATTTAGTCCAGGAAGCGTTTCAGTGGTCGCGGTTCTTTTTATAGAGCAGCAAAAGAGCCACTAGTCCGATTATTATCAGAAGAACGTAGAATACAGGGTAGAAGATATGGCTGATCATGGTCGGATACGGCAGGCTACGTAGGGGCAGCATAGCCAGGCGCATGACAGAAAACCAAATGCCATATAACAGGAAAGCCGCGCCCTGCGACAAACGCCGCCGGAAATAGAGCCACAATATGGGTGCTAACCCCAACAATGCCAGAGTTAATTCAAATAATTGCGTGGGAAACAAATATATCTTTGGATTGCTGTTTCCAATCAGGGCAAACAGGCTGCTTATTAGTTCGGTTTCACCAGCCGACATGGGGAAAGCCACGCCCCAGCGGGAATTAGTGGCAACGCCGGCGCAACAACCATTTAAGTAGCAACCAACGCGGGCGAGCGCAAAAGCAAGACCCGCAGGCAGCACGAAGGCGTCCAAGAGGCGCCAGGCTGAAACGCGGGCCAGAAGTGAATAAAGCAAGAGAGCACCTAAGGCACCCAGGATGCCTCCGTATATGGATAGCCCGGCTAGCCGTAGGGTAAAAACATGCAGCGAGCCGCCGTAAGCCGCCGGGTTTATGGCATAGTTGAACAGCCGTGCGCCAACCAAGAACGCTGCTGCCATAGCGAGCAATAACACGAGTGCGCGCCGAATCGGCAGCCCTTCCCTTTTGAGAAGGGGAAGGGCTGCCGCAATGCCGACGAGCGCGCCTAACAGCGAAAACAGGGCATAGGATTTAATAACAAACGACATGCCAAACAGATCAAAAACAATCTCCGGTCGCATTATACTGTGCCCAATGGTTTAGAGCCGTTAATATGAAGGTCGATGGAGACATCTCCACCCCCCGCTGACATATTGAGATCACCATCAATAACAACATCCTTATTAGTGCCATAGGATGCCGACAAGTAACCGGTCAGATGAGCCCCTTCAGCCGAATAATCAAAAATCAATTGTCCGTTTACATATGTAAAAGGAAGGGGATCAGTCACTTCACCATCTTCGTCAATAAAAGTCAGCGTTCCCCTATCTTCACCCGTTTTGGCAATTACCAGCGGGTATTCCCGCGTTTGCCCCTCCATAGCCAGAATTGCCCGGTAGATATCTATATCACAGCCCAATTCATCATCATCGTCTCCACTGGAAGCAGCTTCTTCCTGAAGCAACTCCTCCGCCACGTAAACCTTAGAGAAGAACATAGTTCCGTCTTCATATCGGCCCACTAATTCATCAAGCGTAGGATACGGGACAAACTCCACTTTAAGAGTATAATCCTGCTTGCCGCTGTCATGCAGGCCGGTTACCAGCGCCAGAAATACGGTTTTATCCCCGGTTGATTTTTTGAAATCCTTTAGTGCGCCGCCGCTAAGCTCGGTGACCGTTTTGCCGCGAACAGCAAAAACCTGGAGATCGCCGCCCTCAACCGAAACGGTGGGGTCGGTGCCCTCTGTAAGACGAGCCAGGTTACCTTCATCAATGGTTAGGGCTACCAGCTGTGCGCCGTACGAGCCAATGGTTAGGGTGGTGCTGCCCAGCAAGGGGTTCTCTCCCTTTTCCAGCATTGCCGCCACTTCATCCGCAGGCGGGATATTCAGCGCAAGAGTTGTGCCAACCTCAGCCAGACTGCCTTTGGCAAGATTGGAGTGCAGCATATGGGGCGAGTAGTCGCCCACATCACCTTTGACCAGGGCCCCATAGAAATCCGCCGCCCAACCGGCAGGCGGCCCGGCGGAGGAGAGCAGCGCACTCTCCCAGTCGGCGCCGGATTCGGCAATGGTATAGGCGTTCAAAATAAATGCTTCACCCAGCCTGTTGGCTAAAAATTTAATCAGCGGCATGCGTGCGTACCCATTGGCGGCGCTGTTATCCCCCGGGAACACACCGGAAAAGATTTTTTCTTTGTACTCGGCGACAATGTTGGGTATGCTGCCGGCGGCCTGGCCCTCAAAATAAGTGGCGGTTGCTTCATCGAACCAGAGCAGATCACCGCTAGACCCCACATAATTGCCCTGCACAAAATGGAAGAATTCATGTGCCAGCAGCGGTTTTACAGAGCCTGCCTGGTATCCGCCCTCAAATAGCGTGCGGTTGAGGGATATCTTACCACCGGCAGTGTCCCAGCCATATGAGTAATACCCCATAGCATCTAAAGACTGAATGTTTACCGTCATCGGCCACTCGCTGCGCTTGGCATAAGCATAGCCTTTAGCCAGGTAATCATTATAAACAGCTTCCAGGTCATCCAGCAGGAGCCTGCGGTCATTATAATCAATAAACGTCGTCCATGCCTGGGCCGGGAAATTAACCAGAAAATGCCCGCCGTCTGTTAAAGTCGTCGAGCACCAAAAGACGCCCAAGCGAAGCCGTTCCTTAGATGGCTTTGCTGCGCCGGAAGCACCGTTTACCGACATTTGCTCCAAATATTGAGCGGGGATAAAAGAGGCCGTCACCACATTGTCAGCCACTTCAGCCGGTATGTAGGTATATAGCGTATTGCTGCTTCCGTCGGCCAGGGTGATTTCAGTACCCATCCCCAGCATTGGCTTGGCCGTGTCATCCTCCGGCGTTTCCGTCTTGGTAAGAGGGATATTGAGGGTGACCGGCTGATCACAGGTCACATCCAGATACAGTTCAAACAAGGCAGAACTGAGGCCGTCCAGCTTTTCCGTCTCATCCAGTTTAATGACGGTAAGCGTTGACTTAGAGGAATCTGGAACTTGGTTTTCCCCAAAAACCAGTTTTGCATCGGCGATTTCGATAGCGCCATCCTTTACGCCGGCAGAGGCGTTCCCGCCGCAGGCACTTAGTGCCAGCATTAACATTACCGCGACTAAAATGAGTATGATTTGTGACGGAATTATCCGCTTTTTGATTTTCATGTTCTCACTCCCATAATCATGCTTCTGGTTATTATCAACATAGATCTTATCAAAACATTAATAATGCTACGCCAATTACTCCGATAAGTATCCCGATACCAAACAAAACCATATCCGCTTTATTGCTTGCGCCCTTCGTGTTGATTTCGGACGGCTTGTCGGGATTATACATTACCTCAACCGTCTGGCCAATGGTATAGGTGGCTGCATGGTATGCTTTTGTAAATTTTGCGTAATATTCGGCACCGTCAACTATATAGCTGACGGTGGGAATATACTCTCTGGTTACGATCCCTTCCCGGCGGCTTGTTCTTTGTTTAACTTCCGTAATTACACCATTCGCCGGTTCGGTGCAGCGCCTGGTCTTAAAAGCGCGCACAAGGATATTTTTCAAGGTGACAAGCAGGAAGGCCAGCGCGACAACCCAAAGCACAATTGCCGTTATAATCATGCCGATTCCCTCCCCCCTTTTGTAATATTGATGCGAAAGCAGAGGTGTAGTGCTTCAAAGGCCACGTTAGTTTTGGTTGGTTGCATGCCCATCACCGTAGGTTCGGTATACCAAGAGTATCGCCTGTTCTCTGGTGGTGTTGCCCAATGGATCAATTTTGCCGGCGCCGACGCCCTTCATAATACCTTCTTTGTTCATATACCGCACGGCGTCGATAGCCCAATCTGCAATTAAGCTTTCATCCGCAAAGGCGCCGACGCCAACCGCAGAATAATCAGCTCCCGGCTGCACTGCCTTTAAGGCCCGCAGCAGCATAACGCAGATTTCCTGACGGGTGATATTTTTATTCGGGGCAAATTTGTCCGCTGCCACCCCTTTCACGATGCCTAAGTTATAGGCCTTTAATATTTCGCTGTTAGAGGTGTCGTTAAAGGGATTGGGGTTGATTGGCTGTGCGGTCGCCCCGGATAAAGCCTCATAGAGCTTGACCGCAATCTCACAGAATTCCTCGCGGGTGATACTGTTTTGGAAGTTGCTCAGGATACTCGATGTAGTCAGTCCGGCTTTCACTGCGAGATCTATCTCCGCTACAGCCCAGGAACTAGCGCCGGGATATGTGCCGGGAGGCATGACGGGGGGCGTGACTATTGCTTTAGCCGTAGTTGCGGTGAGAATATTTGAGTAGTCTGAAAGAACATCAGTATCCAGCACTAAGTTTTCCTTATAAGCACAGACACGGTATTCATAGGAAGTATCGGCTTCAACATCTTCATCAAGATAGGTCTTGACGTCAGCCGCTACCCGGTCTACCTCCGCCCACATATAGTAGATCATCAAGCTACCGGCTGCACGGCGCCGTTCAATAATAAAGCCCGCTTCATCAGTGGCATTATCTGTCCATTTTAGGCTGACCGAATCCGGCTGCGCCTGATAACCGGCCGGCAGACTAAGATTAGTCGGGGCAGCGGGTGCCGTCACGATTAACACTGGCGGAGTAATGATAACCCAATTAAAGGGTACAAAGACACTGATAATATTGGATTCGGTTGAATACATCGGCTGGGGAATAGGAATCCAACCGGAACCCGGCTGTATACCAACTGCTATGATTTTATAGTTATAGGTCTTGCCTTTAACAACATTTGTATCAGTATAGGTAGTAATATTGGCTACCGTCGACGCATAATGATCCGTACTCCAAGCGCTGTCCGTCGATAGTTTGCGGAAAACCAGGAATCCCTCTTCAACACTTGAGTTATCGGTCCAGGTGAGGACTATGCCGCCGTCTGTTGCCGTGCCAGCTAAATTGCTGGGGGCGGACGGCGTATAACCGCTATCCGCCAAAGCAAAGGTACTAGGTATTAGCACCAGAGCCAGCAACAGAGTTAATAACAATAAGAGTTTTCTTGTCATTTTCGCACACCTCCTAAATTTTCTAAACAATTATTAACTAAAACTAGTGTCTAAAGCATTATCTGTGTTATAGTCCGGTCTTTCTACAGAAAGGTGCTTTGCTTGATACACTGAAAGCAGCTGTTTTCATTATAGCCTATTGCTGTATACTTTTTTGACCGTGTAGTAAGTTATACAGCACTTGTGCCATTTCTCCCCGGGTGGTGATGCCGGTGGGATTGAGCTTTCCGCCGCTGCCGGAAATCGTTCCGGATTCCACCAGCAGCATCATGGCATCCTTTGCCCAGGGCGCAATAGTGGATGCATCGGAGAAGTCGGTCAGCGTCTTACCGGAGGCGGTTGCCGGCTGCCCTCCGATTGCCCTGAGCGCGTTATACAGCAGCGTGAACATCTCCTGCCGGGTAATCGCCGTGTCGGGAGCGAACATATTATTCCCCACGCCGTTTGTAATGCCCAGCCGCTTGGCCGCAGCGAGGTAGCCGGTATAGTAGGTATTGCCCGCGTCGAAGAAGTTGTCGGCAGCAATATCGTCCGCCTCGATGCCATAAGCCCGCAGAAGCATGACGATGAACTGTCCCCGCGTCAATGTAGCGTCGGGGCTGAAGGCGGCTGCGGTTGTGCCGGTGGTGACGCCGCGCGCGGCGAGGAAGGTCACCGCGTCATAATACCATGCGCCGGCGGTAACGTCGCTAAAAGCAACGAGGTTGTAGCCGATGACAAAATACGAGAAGTGAGGCGTCACAAAGGTGACGGTTTTGGTAGCGGTGTCATAGCAGCCCCGCATGCTTTCTAGCGTTCCGCTGTCGCTGAGATACCAGATGATGACAGCGTGGGGATTCTCCCCCGGCAGGAGCGTGTAGGGGATGCTGACAGTGGCATACCCGCCATTGAAATCGGAAATTGTCTTGCCGCCGCTGGTGACGGTGAAATCATAGACAGACCGCGAGCCAACGAGTGCCCTGTCTCCCCTGGAGAGCTCGGACGCGGGCACCTGCCGGGCGGTGATTGTAACATCTCCGTCACCTGACTTTTCGCCGATTGCGTCCATCGCTTTTTTATCGAAGGTCACTGTGGCTATCCGCGCGTTGATGGATACCGGCTTGTCGGCGGCGTCCAGCTTATCGAAGGCGCGGTTTTTGATGTCAATCTGCGTGCCACCATTTACCCTAGTCAAGGTGCCTGTGACAGATGTGGAATCATCCGTGGTGGAGACGGTAATCTGACTGCCCGTGTCCGGGGATATACTGCTTCCACCACCGTTTCCGCTTGTCGGTGTTGCGCTTACCTCATTAGACCCAGGGCTAAGATAAATATCATGCACTGCCTTAACTACAAAATAGTATTTGGTGCCATTCTTTAGGCCGGTAATAACCGTTGAAGTCTCATCATATACATCTACGCTGTCTGCTTCATTATAGCTGGCGGATGTTGTAGAAAAATATACCCTATAATACGCATCCTTTACCTCATTCCAATTGAGAGTAACTTTGCCGTTTCCAGCGGTGGCGGTCAGCCCTAAAGGAATCGGCGGATTATCATTGTCTCTGATCTGCATCAAAAGCGTATCCTGCGAACCCAAAACGGCGCCACCCGTGGGACTTGAAAGCACATAGGAAAACTGCAAATAACCGTTGTAGGTGCTGTCATTATAAATCGTGCAGGGAATCGTTTTGGGGTCGCTGTTTCCATCGGCCCAGGTCAGCGTGCCGCTTTGGGCGGCATAATCCGTTCCGGCAACAGCAGTATCGTCCACAGTGTAATAATCTACCGTGACAATACCATCGCTGCCGCCGACGCGTTCCACATAGCCATAGCCGCTGTAGTCTTCAGGAACACTCCAGTTACCCGACTCAAACTGGATGCTTCCATGCGCGGCAGGCACATAGGCGGGGATGCTGATTTTGAAATTACTGCTGCTCACATTGCCTGCGGCATCTTTGACAACGATATAGATATCCTTTGCCCCGGCAGTCAGCGCAGTGAGGGATATGGTCTGCTCAGTTGTACCGCAGGGTGTGCCGTCGCCAGTGGTATCAATGTCCGGCGCAGAGTCGCCGCTTGCCACCACTTGATAATAATACTCTCCCGCTTCATCGGAAGTGAATTTGACCGTAGCCGATGTATCCGTGGTGCGGCTGACAGAACCCGCCGTGAGGACAGGGGCGGTGGTATCCGAATCGAGAGTAGAGGTAACATAAAGTCTGACATCATCAAAACAAGCTGTAGTGGCCGAACCATTTCCCGCCGTCAGATAAAGGTTATAGTTCGTGGATAAAGACCCTGTAATCGGGGCTGTATTTGCCTTGACCCCGTCGATCCAGATATCGAAGGTGTTGGCAGCGGTATCGTACGCCAGTCTGACCGCATACCATGTGTCGGTTGTATAGGCAACGCCCAGCGAGGTATTGGTGCCAGCTGCCCGGCTGTGCCAATATCCGTCGCGCACAAGCACGGTAGCGGTATCTTGTGAACCATTAAAAAGGCGCAGATAGGCGGGATCGGTGCCGGACACCGGCTTTATTTTCGCCTCCAGAACAATGATGCCGGTCAGGTTGTTCGGCAGAGCAATATATTGATCGGAAGCCCAATTGGATTGTCCGGACAAGGAGAAGACCTGGTTTGTACCCTCGGTAACCACTTTCTGATTGGAGTTGCCGTTGCCGTTATGTGCCTGGGTGAAGCTCAACAGGCCGGAGCTTGCCGTCGTATTCTCCGGATAAGCCTCAAAAGCGTCAAAGAAATAGATGTCATAGGGCATGGAGACGGTCAGCGTATCGCTTAAGTTTTCTGCCGCATCCTCGACCACGATATGCACATATTTGGCGCCAGTGGTCAGGCCAACGGGCGATACGGCTGTTATCGTGTCTGCCGAAACTGAGCCGCCGGATGTCCAGCCGCTAAGATCATCGACGGTCGGGGAGGTGGAGCTGTTTGTCACCTGATAATAGTATGTACCCGCCGTATCGGAGACGAAACGCACCGTCGCTTCGGTCGCGGAGGTGCGGTACACCGGGCCCGCCGTAAGAATCGGAGCAACCGTGTCGTTTTCGAGGAGTTTGACACTGACGGATGACAAGGCTGTTCCGGGTGAATCAAGAATGCCGGGAAAAGCCGTGCTTTCATCTAATAAGGATACAATTATCTTTGAGCCGTCTGATAAAGACGCGGTATAATCATTACTAGTTCCCACTGTTGTGGCAAAATTTTTGTAGTTGGCAAGCAATGTCATCTCAAACGTTTCTGCACTGTGGTCGATTTGTGTGATTACCATATCGGTGTCAAACGGTACCCGAGCATCAAGCATGAAATTCTGTAAATACACGCTATGCCCGCTTTCAGAGGTTATACCGTAAATGGCCGGATAATTACCGGATGAATATGCCTGAACATCAGCAGTATCGGCGATTGCGATGGAAGCGCAAAAACCAATACCCGTTCCGCTTTCACCGGCCTGGCCCGAATATGCCCTTATCGTCCCGCCATTTATTGTTATTTTCCCACCATATGTCGATGGATCCGAGCTGCCGCCGCCAATGCCAGCGCCTTCGGGTCTGACATCACCCCCGATTGCCGTCACCGTTCCCCCGTTGATTGTGATGTCGCCGCAAGCCTGACCCATAGCTCCACCAATGCCAGCGGCTCCGGGTCCTGTCCAAGTTCCAGCCGGCCTTCCGTTTCCGCCCTTCGCAAATATTGTTCCGCCGTCAATCACGATTGTGCCGCTCGGTTCCTGTTCGCTTCCGCCGATTCCGGCGCTTGCCCAATGGGAGGAGCCGTCAGCATCGCCATACGCGGATAACGCCCCGTCACTTAAACTTTGACCGGCTGCCGTAATGGTGAGCGTCGCTGCGGGCTGTACGCGTATGCCGGCATGGCCGCCCCAGCTTCTGAAAACATTGGCGCTGCCGTCTTTAAGTATCATTGTGACATTTGAATTCCCGCCAACTTCAAAGGGCAGGTTGACGTTAATATTTACATTATCGAGGGTTACGGATGCGGTAACTCCGGTTTTAACCCGAACCCTGTTTGCGGTTTGTATTCCGCTGCCACTTATCAAATATGAACCACCCTCATTTATCCATATTTCTCCCGATGCAAAAGTCCAGCCGGTGCCGGTGCCGGTGCCATCAACAACATTAATTTCTGCATCATAGCTTTCTTCCGCACTCGCGGTTATTGGCAATACCGTCACTAAGGACAGCAGCATTACCATCACGAGAATCCATGAAAGTGCCTTTTTACGCATGTTTTCCTCCCCCTTTATACTCACAGACAATGTTGATATTTAAGTGTTCCTTCAGACAATGCACGACTTCAGAAAGGATACTGCCCTCCTTTAGGGTGCCGGAGTACAGCGCATCGCGGGTCTGTATCTCCAACTCTGGCAGTCGTCCTTCCGTTAGGGTGACAGAAAGGATATCCTCCTCCGCAAGGACAACAACCTCCCCACCATCCTCCCGAATCGGAATAAGCAGTAAGCTTCCATCTTCCGCTTTCAGCCGGTATGGCTTCATTTCAAAAAACCCAGTCTTTATCCGGGCAATGATATCCATGCATATCACCTCATGTTCAGTATAAGGCAAGGGTATCACCGTAACAATGGGGCGATTCAATCTGTCAATGACAAAATAGTGGCATGTTTTATGCCACTATTTCTTGCAATCCCCTTGGTGATCTGTTATTCTGTGGTAAAGGAGGCGTTACGATGTCCTTTGCCGAAAAGCTGAATTTCCTAATGGATATTACCAAAACCTCAAACAGTACGCTGGCTCACAGCGTGGCGCTGGACGCATCCTATATCAGCCGCTTACGTACCGGAAAACGGCTCATGCCTAAGGATAGCCATCTGATTCAAGACATGGCTGCCTGCCTTGTGCGCCGATTCACTGAGGATTATCAGAAGAAGACCTTGTCCGATACCTTGAAGCTGATGAATCTGCCGAGTGACAACAGCTTGCTTGCCAATGAAGTTGCCCATTGGTTGATTCACGATGGGGAAAATAATGCCGGGCGGGTAGAACGCTTCCTGGGCGGTTTTTCCACTCTGGAGAGCCGTTCTGTGTCGGCGCAAACGCATGAAGAATACCAACCAGCCTTCCCCAAAGATGCCGTCTCCATTTATTACGGCGTTGAGGGGAAGCGCCGGGCAGCAGAATATTTTCTTGCCGAGGTTGCCATGAGGGAAAAGCCCCAGACGCTCCTGCTGTTTTCCGACGAGGAGACCTCCTGGATGACGGCTGACCCGGAATATGCCCGAAAATGGGCGGGACTCATGGTTCATATGCTCTCCAGGGGGAATAAAATCAAAATCATCCATACCCTTAGCCGCGATCTGGATGAAATGCTGAGTGCCCTCAACCAGTGGATGCCCCTGTACATGAGCGGCGCCATTGAGCCGTACTTTTACCCGAAGAAGCGGGACGGTATTTTCAAGCGGACACTGTTCATCGCGCCGGAGACGGCTGCGGTGGTTTCCAGTTCTATCGGCGATCAGGTAGAGCTGGCAGCTAATATCCTTCATCGCGACCCTGCCGCCATTGCCTCTTTCGCCGAGGAATTCCTACACTACCTGCATCTTTGCCGCTCGCTGATGCGGATATTTACTGCCAGGGAGCGCGACGCCTGCAACGATACTGTGACAGAATTTGAGCGGGGACAAGCGGATACGCTGATCAAGACGGAGTCGCTTTCCCTGCCTACCATGCCCGAGCGCCTTTTGGCGTCGATCGTTGAACGTTCCGGCATCGATGCGGCCAATCACCTTTCCGTCCATGCCGCACGGCGCCAGCGCTTTTTAGAAAGCCTTCAGTCAAATCAGTTTACCGAGCTCATCCATCTGCCCGACATGGAGATGTTGGAAAGCGGCGGCATCAAGGTGTCCATGTCCGATATGCTGGGCGGCGGCGCCGTATTCTACACGCCGGAGGAGTATGTTGCCCATCTGGAGCAGGTGATTTCTCTGAGGTCTTCCTATGAGAACTATCGCGTGGTTTTGATTGATAGGGCGGAGGATCGTTTTACTGTCTACGCCCGGGAGGAGTTGGGCGTCATCGTAGCCAAAACCTCCCAGCCGCCAGTTGTCCTCGCTATAAGCGAGAGCAATATGGTCGCAGCCTTTTGGGATTTTCTGAAAAGCATGGCCGGGGAGAAAGCTTTGACGGCGACTGATAAGGGAGCCACGATCCGCCAGCTTGAGGATTATGTGCAGAAGCTTAGAGCTGAGATATAAAAGCAGAATACCGATGTAATCAGTTCCTTATTATATAAACAACCCACATGGCTTACGATGTCTAGGAGGAGGGTGTACCTTATGAATCAAGGCCTTAATATCAACTTTCGACCGCTTTATCGCGTCGCACAGTACTTTGCTTTTGCAATGCTCATTATTATCCCATTGCAAATCATTATCTATGTAATTTCAACGCCACCGGATACTGTTAAAGGATTTTTTGAACTTTATAATCAAAATCCGGTTTTAGGACTGCTGAGTTTAGATTTCCTTTACCTGTTTAACAATATGATTCTTGTAATAGTATATTTAGCCCTCTTTATCCTCTTATTCCAAAAGAGGCCTGTTACTGCACTCTTGGCACTTATTCTTGGCCTAATTGGCATTGCATGTTATTATCCGTCTAATCCCGCATTTGAAATGCTGACGCTAAGCAAGCAGTATTTTCAGGCACTGCCTGAACAGCAGACGATGTATTTAGCAGCTGGAGAAGCCGTGATGGCGGGTTATACAGGTACTACTTTCAATGCCTATTATGTATTGAGCACAATAAGTTTGCTGCTTTTTTCTTACGCAATAATAAAAAGCCATCTGTTAAAGAGATCCGTTGGGTTTTGGGGGTTAGCTTCCGGAATATTTATGATTATACCGTCTTCGGCAGGTATGCTAGGTATGATTTTCTCCTTGCTGTCCCTTATTCCTTGGGCGGTATTTGTCGCGCTTTTGATGATTAAATTCAGGAAATTGGCCGTCTACACCCAGAATGCAGAATAGTAACAAGGCGATCATGATCGATAAAAAATCTGACGCGCTGCTCGCGCTAAACCAGACATTGATCGCAAACGGGGAGACAAAACACAACCTTCACGCCGAATGCACCCCCTAGGCAAGACTGCACCCCCTAAACGCCAGGGGGTACATTTCTATCAAAATATGAGTCCTTTGCCACCCAAATGTCAAGCCCAAGACAAAAATAAATTTGTCTTGGGCTTGACATATTTTATGCGAATATCCCCGTGCGCTCAAATAGCGACACAAACATCATCTGTGCCAGCCGCATCAATCCAGCCGAAGCTCAAAACCTTCCACTGAATCTCGATGCGATTATCAGGATAAACCAGCACCCTGTCGATCAGCAGGTCGGCAAGTTCCCGCCCAAGTTCATCTGACCTCAGCGCCTCCCGCGCCGCTTTGATTGCAGCCGCGCTGAGAGCGTTTTTTTCTTCCTGCTCACAGATGACCTCGTGGACATCCCGCTGCCGGTCAAGGGCGACATCCAGCGCTTTCTTTTGCCCTTTGTACTCCTCGGGATGGATATCTCCCAGCACCATGCGCTCATAAAGCCGCTGTTTTTCGTTCTGGAGTTCCTGTAAAACGCGCTCGGATTCCAACTGCCGCTTGGAGCGATAGTTCCGCATATCGTCATGAGATTGGCTCAGGACAATGTTCGCTTGCCGCACCACCGTCTCCCGCACCACATCCTCCAGCTCCCTGCTTTGGATGCGCAGCTTGTGGCAGGCAATATCCGGCGCCGAGTGAGTGAACCAGCAGTGGAACGCGGTGTTTTTGGTACTGCTCAGGCGCATGGAATGCCCGCAGACCCCGCAAATAACCTTGCCCTTCAGGGGTGAATCCGATGCCGGATACCGCTGGGATGTCCCCATCTTCCGCCCCCGCAGGGGTCCGCCCTTTGTACGGAGATGCTCCTGCACTGTCTGAAACAGCCCCTGCGGGATGATGGCAGGGTGATGCTCTGGTATTCTGACCCAATCCTCTTTGGCGGTTCGCGCCCGGTTGGGATTGCCAATCTCTTTCGTTTTGGTTCTCAGCGCCGTATAGATGCCGAGATACTGCTCATCCTGCAGGATGCTCAATATCACTGACTTTTGCCATACACAGCGAAACGCCTCAATTTCGGCGGTCTTGCATCGATACTTCTTCCACGCGGCGGGCGTGGGACGGTTCTCCTCGTAAAGCCGCTTCTCAAGCTTGGAAATGCTCTTGCTGTCGGCGTACATCTCAAAGATGATGCGCACCGTCTCGGCGGCTTCGGGGTCAATGATCATCTTGCGGTTATCGTCCAGCTTGTACCCAAATGCGCAATTTTTCCTCACCGCCTCGCCCCGGCGGGCTTTTTCCTGCTTGGCGCTGCTAATTTTCCTCGACAGGTCGCGGCTGTAGTATTCGCTCATCAGGAACTTAAACGCCACCTCCATGCCGCCGGTGTCACCGTTATGCTGGTCAGAATCGAAATGATCAGAAACCGAGATGAAGCGCACCCGGTACAGCGGGAACACCCGCTCAATGAAGTAGCCGGTTTCGATGGCGTTTCGCCCAAAGCGGCTGAAGTCCTTGACGAGGATGCAGCCGACCCGCCCGTCCTTCACCAGCTCCAGAAGCTCCTGCACGGCGGGGCGCTCGAAGTTCAGGCCGGAGAAACCGTTGTCCACAAACTCCCGCACCGGGCCGTCCAAATCTGAGTCGGCGATGTATTGATCCAGCAGAAGCTGTTGATGCTCCAGGCTCATGCTGTCGGTGTGGCTGTCGTCCAGCGAAAGCCGGATATATTTTGCGATGATCAGGTCAGCCAACGCAACGCACCTCCCGGAATTCATCACGAAATCGAAAAACAATCTCGAAGCTCTTGTCGCGGTGAACGAGAACCCGCTCCACCAGCCGCTGGGCGGTGTCGGCGGTTAATTCATGCTCCGCCAGCATCTCCGAAACGGCGCCCGCAAAATCCTGATAGGCTTCCCGCTCATTCCGCCGCTCACGCCGATTGGCACGGAGCTGGTCGGCTCGCCTCGACAGGGCTTCGATTTTCCCCTCATAATCCGCTTTTAAAGCGGAGAACTCCTCGGCGGTAATCACCCCGGCAACCAGATTCTCATACAGGCTTTTGAGGAAATACCCGCTGGATGCAAGCTCCCGGTTGATCTCCGCCAGCTCGGTCTCGGCGGCGGCATTTTTCACCGGTGTCATCCGTTCCCGATGGATATACCCGCCGAGGATGGCCTCGGCGTGCTTGCGGAGCAGTGCGATGATTTCCGTTTTTAACTCCTCTTCTTTGACGGAAACCTGATAGCAGGCGTTCTTGTGGATTTTCCATTGGGACTCGCAGCGGTACCAGTAGACGCCGTCTTTGTTTTGCCGGTGGCGGTGCATGGAGTGACCGCAGTGAGCGCAGAACACCTTGCCCTTGAACGGATGCGGTGAATATTCAGTCGCTGAATCACGCGCCGATTTATCACGCTCGGAGCGGCGCCGAAGTTGTTCCTGCACACGGTCGAACAGCTCATGGGAAATAACGGCGTCTACCGTTTTACCCTTCCAAGTCATAAGGGATGTGAGCGCCCCTGAAAAGCCACCGGGCATTTTTTGCAGCACCTCAGCCACTTCTTTGGTGTAATCGCAAATGGCTTTTGACCTGGCGTCAACATCATTGCTGATTTTGGAATCGCTAAAGCATGCCTCAAACACGATATCGGAGGTTGCATCACGATAGAGAAGGGGGGCTTTTCTTTTCCGATTTCGTTTCCTATGTCAATCCCTGCACGGCAGGCACCACAATTCTGCGTGGAGATGGAAACCGGCACCGGAAAAACCTATGTCTACACCAAATCCATCTTTGAGATGAACCGGCGCTTTGGCTTCACCAAGTTTATCATCGTGGTGCCCAGCGTCGCCATCAGAGAGGGCGTGTACAAATCCCTCCAAATTACTGCCGAGCACTTTGGGGCGCACTATGACAATGTCCCCTGCCGCTATTTCATCTACGATTCGAAAAAAATCAGCGATGTGCGGCAGTTTGCCACTTCCGGCAATATTGAGATCATGATTATCAACATCGACGCTTTCAAAAAGGCTGAAAACATCATCAATCAGGCGCAGGACAAGCTGAACGGCGAAACCGCCATGCGCTACATACAGCACACGAACCCCATCGTCATCATTGACGAGCCGCAAAGCGTGGACAACACACCCAAGGCCAAGGAGGCCATCGCGTCCCTGAACCCGCTGTGCGTGCTGCGCTACAGCGCCACACACCGGGAGAAAATCAACCTGCTCTATCGCCTGACTCCGGTGGACGCCTATCAGATGGGGCTGGTCAAGCAGATCTGCGTTTCCAGTAACTCTATAACCAACGATTTCAACAAACCGTACATCATGCTGAAATCAGTCTCCAATGAAAAAGGCTTTCGCGCCAAGCTGGAAATTGACGTACAGGCGAAAAATGGCACGGTCAGCCGTAAAACCGTCACCGCCAAGCCCGGTGACGACCTATTTATATTGTCCGGCCGGCGTGAACTGTACGATGGCTATGCGCTTGCGGGGATTGACTGCACCCCCGGCTGTGAAGGCGTGGAGTTCGCTAACACGGAAAGCGTGAAGCTGGGCAAGGCTATTGGCGGCGTGGATGAGAATATCCTCAAGCGCGCCCAAATCCGCCGCACCATTGAAGCGCACTTTGACAAGGAGCTCCGCTATCTGGAAAAGGGCATCAAGGTGCTCTCCCTGTTTTTCATTGACGAGGTTGCCAAGTACCGTACCATCGATGGCGCGCCCGGTATTTACGCCGAGATGTTCGAGGAATGCTACCTTGAACTGCTGGAGAAACCTAAATATGCCGAATTAAAGCGGCGTTTTACAGTGGATGTGAATAGCGTCCATAATGGCTATTTCTCTCAGGACAAAAAGGGCGTGTACAAGAACACCCGCGGCGACACCCAGGCCGACGATGATACCTACAACACCATTATGCGGGATAAAGAATGGCTGCTGTCATTTGAGTGCCCACTCCGCTTCATATTTTCCCATTCCGCGCTGAAAGAGGGTTGGGATAACCCAAATGTGTTCCAAGTCTGCACGCTGATCGAACAGAAGTCTGCCTTCACCTGCCGCCAGAAAATTGGGCGTGGGCTGCGCCTGTGCGTGGATCAACAGGGCAACCGCATTGAGGATCGGGATGTAAATATCCTGCATGTTATGGCAAACGAGAGCTTCGCTGAATTTGCCGACACCCTCCAGCGCGAGATTGAGCAAGAAACCGGCGTGAAGTTCGGTGTGCTTCAGCTCAGCCTGTTTGTCGGTCAAACTTACACCGAGGAAATCGTCCAGCAGAAAAGTGTGGACGAAAGCGACGCGGAGATGCTCATTCACGACTTCCAACAACTCTTTCGGCCCCACCGAGATCAGCTATTTGGAGAACCGTTTTTGTGCGATGGCAACCGCCTCTCAGCGGTATATCGTGAAAAATGGCAATGAGCCTACGATTGGGAATGTAACCAAAGAAAAGGAAAGCGAGCTGGAGGAATTCATCGATTACGCTAAAATCGTCATGGGTACGCTTGGGCACAAGGTGTTTGAGCCACTGGTTCAAGAACAGACACCCTCCGCTATAACTGAAACAATGGAGTCGAAAAAGGAGCAGGACTTTTATATCAAGAGAAGTGGTGCAAGCGCTCATGCACGACTCACGAATGAGGGAATGGTTGTTTTGGCCGGGAGCGTGATTCGTGCGGATATGGTTCCGAGCTGCCCTGATTATGTGAAAAAGGCGCGCGAGCTTAACCATGTGGATATCGACGAAAGCCATACCTTGCTGAAAGATATGCTTTTCAAGACACCATCCGGCGCTTCGTCCTTTGTGCTGGGCGCTCCGAGCAACGGAAATATCGAATGGCGAACGGAAGATGGGAAAGTCTTTAAGGATGTAGAGAACAGTGAAGCAGAGGTAGTGTAAATGGGCTGGGAATTTATTATATTACTTGTTTTCATCGTTGCTGGCGCTGCTGTTTTTATTGGATGGCGCATGAAAAACATACGCCGTATAAAGTCCGCCGAAAACACGGCAAGCCTTGTGCTCTCTGAGCATAATCACAGCAAAGAGATGGAAATTGCCGATATAGAGAGCCTTATCTTAAAAGGCAATGATGGACGAGAGCTGTCATTAACAAGACTGAATACAGCCCAATCACCAGAAAAACGATATCGGGAGATTTGTGTTCGCGGCTCTTCTGCGGTAGGTCATGTTCTGCAAGGCGCTATGCCGGTTTTAGCACAGGCTCAAACACTTAATGAGATTGCCAAAGCCGCGCCCAATGGTCTTTTTACAGCGACTGCCCCTGTAGGGGATTTGATGAAATTGTCTGGTGGCACTGTTGGCTCTGCCGTATTGAAAGACGGCAAGATCGCAGCTCAAGCAGGATTCGCGGAAGTTGCTCTGAGCACAGTCAACCCCGTTGCTGTTGTTGCCGGTGCTATGCAGGCAATGGCGTTGATCTCCGGGCAATATTATATGAATGAAATATCCAAGCAATTAGAAAATGTGAACCGTAAATTGGACAAACTTATTGGTTATCACCATGACGAAAAAATCGGAGTATTGCGAAGCGCCAATCGGGAGCTATCTGGACTGGTTTCCAAAGCTCATGTTGACAATACAGATATTGATGCATGTCGGAGCATAGCAAAAAGCTGCAGTGAAGTGTATTTCGAATATCTCACTCGCCTAGAACGCGCAAATGTCGATGCGGCAGAGCGATGGGTAAATAAAGCAAAAGAGTTGAGAGAATTGGGTTCCAGCATTGATGATAGCGAGTTGAATTTTTCCATTCAGATGTGTTGCCAGGCGAGTGCTCTTCAAGAAAAGTGCAAACTTGCCGAAATCGCTATCCGTATGAAAAGCGGTGCAGGCCAAGAGCGGTTCATATTCGAACAGGCTGAAAGCCTACGCAATAGCAGCATTGATGCATTCCATCGAAATGTCCAGTTATATATTGATGAGCACTACGAGCCTGTATTGGAGCGGCTCGGTAAAATTGTCGATGCGAAGAAAATCCCTCTGCTATCCGGCAATACCGCAGAGGAAACAAAAAACGTTCAGCACAGAAAAGCTGCAATTTTACAAACAGTTGTAGCCGACGGAAATGGAAATAGGCTCACTGAAAAAATGCTCCGATCACTCTGCGAGCCACAAGAGACACTTATCATGCTGGGCGAAACGCCTGACGCTCAGCGCGTATTTGTTTTAGACGAAGAACAGTGGAATTTTGAATAGAGGTGCCCGCCTATGTCTGACCGCAAGCCAGAAGTTTTATATCATTTCACATCGCCGGTTGGTCTGTCGGCAATTCTGCACGCAGGGCATATAGCTCTTACTGAAAGCAACCTTAATATCCGTGAGGGCAACTGCGGCGTGGTATGGCTGACCAGCTCATCTGAGCCGTTGAACCATGGCTTGAAATTCGATGATGCCACTTCTGCCGAGCACGACAAAACTACTATACGCATAGCGCTTCCCCATAAAGAGGATTTCAAACAATGGGATAAGTGGAGCACCGCCAAAGGAATGGATGAGAGTTACAAGGCAATTCTTATAGCCACTGCGGGTGCTGAGGCAGTATACAAAACATGGTATGTCTCGGAGTCCATAATCTCGGTTGATGATATTCTAAACATCGAAAACCTGGTGACCCGCGAAGCGTTTTTAACTCAGGATGCCTTAAAATCCCTGCCAGAATCAAAGCCGTCAGCGGTTAAATTCAACAATGAGATAGACGAGTACATCGCAAGTCAGCCTGCAAAATTGCAGATATTGCTTTTGAATGTCCGCATGGCGATCCGACAGGCATTGCCGGATGCGACTGAAAAAATATCATGGCAGATGCCGACCTTCTGGCAGGGGCGTAATCTCATCCACTTCGCGGCGCAGAAGAACCACCTCGGCATATATCCCGGCGCAGCGGCCATGAAGCATTTTGCCCCTCGCCTGACCGAGTATAAGACAAGCAAGGGCGCTGTCCAGTTTCCGTATAAGTCTTTTGGCCCGGAGCAGATGGCGCTTATTACGGAGATTGCTGTATGGTGCGGGAAGGAGAACGCTAAAACATGAATCCAATCCCACTCGGTTTGTACCGCCATTATAAAGGCAATCACTATGAAGTCATCGGCTTCGCCAGGCACAGCGAAACGCTGGAGGACATGGTTGTCTACAAGGCGCTCTACGGCGAGCGCGGCACTTGGGTGCGCCCACTCACTATGTGGGAGAATCCCATTGAAGTTGACGGCAAAACGGTCAAACGCTTTGAGAATATCGGGAAAAATGATGATTCGGGTAAGCAATATGAACTACAGGAAGCCCTCCGCGCTATAAAATCGACCATCAGCAAATGCGAGAAGGCGTTTACAAAGCTTGCAGAAGGAACATCCCAACACACGCTGATGAAACGGCGGCTTGCAGCGTTTTATATTGCTGTTGAGCTGATTGAAAAGGAACTGGAGAACGCGGGCCCAGCAAACGCGCCCGTTAATTCGTTTGCTTCTCCGACGCTCTTTCCGTCCGAAGCTCCGCAGCCGCTAAGAACCGCCGCGATCAGAAACAAGGCAAATACTTTTGTGAGATATTTTTTAATCATGTCTGCCTCTTTTTTCTGTTCAGTAAAAAGATCAGAACGCCCCCGGCAATCATCAAAACCACCTGTCCCACACCGAGCCCCGCGTCCCGCTCCATAGCGTTGATATAAGGGAAAACGGGAAAATACCGCACCCGCACGGTCGATGTTCCATCGGCTTTCAGGTAAACCGAATCTCCAATGTGCTTTGTAAATCCATTGACCTCTTTCCCATCGGGTAGGGTGAATGTGTAGCTGATATTGTAGGTATACCGGCCCGGTTTGCCGTCCGTGCGTTCTCCGCCCTCTCGCCGGACAGAGGTAACGACAGCAGAGGCACTTTTGCCGGTAAAGCCGAGAATGGCCTGGGACATGCCCATAAAAATAAGGCCAATGCCCAACAGCGTGATAAGTATACGGGGAATCAGTCCCTTTTTCATAATCGGTCGCCCCTCCTATGGCTGCACTTCCAGATAAGAGCCGTCCTCACCGAGCTGCCGCGTGGTAAAACTTATGACATAAAATGTCTTTGTTTTTTTGTCATACGCAATGAGATAATTTCTCTGGATGCTCTTATCCGGCACCCACAACACCGCGCCCGCCTTCCCGGAATAGCGGTGAGGAATCTCCATTTCCTCGTACACCAGCTCCAGCGGTTCTTCCTGCGCATTGTTGGATGCCGTTATTGCCTCAATAATCTGTTCATTGCTGGGCACAGGCGGGAACAGCCCACAGGCGGACAGCAAAAACACCGCCGATAATGTGATTGCGATCACCCGTATCGTTTTCACCGCTCTGCGCTTTCTTTTTCTAAGTGCGTTGTCCGAAGCATGACCTCACGCTCGATCTGCGGATAGTTCTCATCCGCGCAGAACAGCGCGATCTGCTGCGTCCAACCGCCCCGCAAGAGGATGGTGCGGCTTTTCGGCCTGTATTTCACCTTTGTGACGCGGTTCCACCGAAGAAAAGCTTCCTGCCGCGACTGCGCCAGCATCCCCGCGCCCGCTACGGCCGGTTTGCCGGATAAAAGCCCCAACACGACCGTCAGGCCATTGACGATCCGGTTCTTTTTCGCCTGTTTTGCCTGTGTGCGGCAGAGTACGCCTTTTCCGTCCAGCACAAATTCGGCCTCATATTTGCCACGATAGACCGCCACGATAAAGAGCCAGAATAAAAGCAGCAGCGCGGCGATCAGCCCCAGCCCATAGAGCGTATAGACGCTTTTGCCCGAGGACAGCCCGATCACCAGCGCGACAAGGCCGAAGGGGATGCCGATGGCAAGCCCAAGCTGCTTCAAAATCACCGTATTTCTGAATATGGGCACGCTGATCTGCCATTGTATTTTTTCCACCGTCATCCCCCTTCCCATAACCGGCTTTAATAATAGCCTCCGAACAGTTCTCCCACGATACCGATGAGAGCCGTTGAAAATATGATGGAGAGTACAATCCCTATCGCGCTGACGATGAGCATTGCACGCGCAAAATTCTTCTTGTTCAGATTGACCGAGCTGCCGAAGCTCCACATAAACAGCAGGATGACGCTCAGAATGGGTACGAACATCAAAAGAATCATCCCTATGTACTGTCCGACGCGAAGCGGCTCGCTGTCCGGCTGCACGGAATAGGCCGGAGGCTGCGGCGTATAGGTCTGTTGCGGCGCATAGGTCGTCTGTGCCGGGGGCGTGTAGAGCGGGGGCGGCGGGACAGGACGCGCCGGAGTAGGCTCCGCCGCCGCTGCATAGGCAGGCTGCACAGGTTCGGTTTTCGCGCCGCAGCCGTTGCAGAATTTAGCTCCGTCTGGAAGGCTTTTGCCGCAATTTTCACAAAACATATTCCATGCCTCCTATATCATTCTGTTTTTGCGCCGCACTCGGTGCAAAACCTAGAATCTTCATGCAAGGGCGCGGCGCAAGCAGGGCACAGCCTCGCAGCCGGTGCGGGCGCAGCCTGAGCCGCAGCGGGGGACATCTGGATCGGAGCCGATGGCTGTGCCGGAGGCGCGTATTGCGTTTGGTACGGCGCAGCCTGTACAGGGGGAACCGTCTGCGCAGGTGCCGCAGCAGCCCCGGCCTTCGGCCCCCTCGCTGCCGCAAAATCCCCGCCCGCCATTTTTGCGATAACGGGCAGCCCCGCGTCCTTGCCACGTAGCACCCGTACCACGGCGAGAACGGAGAACACAATCAGAGCGAGATAGAGGACATCGCTCACAAACGAACCCGCTGTACCCATAGCACTTACCGCGCTGTACAGCTTCACCCATCCGAAAAACCGGGCGAGGCCGCCGAATATCCAACCCATCACCAGCTCGGCCAGATAATATGCGATGGTCAGCAAAAGCGCCTGCATCGCTTGTTTGTTCAGCCACTCATCCTTTTCCGCCAGCAGCGCGAAGCCGCACACAAGCAGTACCGATGTCGGCTGCCTGAGTGCCGCAAAACCAAAGGCGATCACCGCGATGGCGGCAAGGCTCAGGCCGAATTTCCCTTTTGTCATGATACACACACCCTTTCAAAATGTTTTATTTGTCGGCTTCACCCGGATAAAGCCGCCTATCGTCTTTTGTTTCGCAGCCGGGATTTTTTCTTGATCCCAAATACAAGCACCACAACGCCCACCCCTGCCATAACAGGGCCGGCAAAGCCTGCTGTTTTGCCATCCTCCGCGTTCACATGGGGCCAGAAGGGCAGATAGCGCACCGGTATAGTCTGCCTCATGTGGCTTCCGCCTGAGAAAACCCGTGTCACTGAACCGGTATATCGTTCACCATTGACGGAAAATTGGTATTCCAGCTTGTAGCGGCTGGGGTTTCTTGTGGAATCATCGTTGTTAATGAACAGCACTTGCTCATAATCGGTCACCTGGGCTGTAGCTGTGCTGCCCATTACCGAAAGGGCCATGTGGCCGAACCCTATAAAAATGAGGATGACCGCAACGGGAATCATCAGCGGGTCTATCAATTTGTTTTTGATCGGTTGCTGTGAGGACGGGTGTTTAGGGGCTAGCATTGGCTGCGATGCAGCCGTTTGATCAGCAATTTTCGCTCCACAGCCGGAACAGAACCGGGTCTGAGCTGGAATCTCGGTTCCGCAATGCCTGCAAAACATGGGCTTCACTCCCTTTTCGTTACTGTAGGCGCTGTCCGCAATTAACGCAGAATTTACTGCTATCACTAAGTGGTCTACCGCAATTCGGGCAGAATCTCCGGCTTGGCTGTCCGCCCGGCTGCACCGGCGTTGTGTATGGCGGAGCAACCATTGCTTTTCTTTTGTTTTGCTTGGCGATTAAAACGATTACCACAGCGCCAGCCACCAGCAGGATGGCTGCCACGACTACGATGATGACCGGGAAGCCGCTTTTGCGGTCAGCTTCCTCCATTGCGCCGGCCGTTACCTGCTGAACGTATGGCTCCCACCCGGCAAGCTCGGCCTCCATATCAAACATCGTTAGCGTACCCTTGCCGGCGCTGTCTGTGCTGAGCATTTCTCCGCCGCTGACCATCACGGATTTGCCGGTCGCCTTTGCAGTGACTTCCACCGTCCCCTCAAAGACCTTCACGGTTGAAACGCCGTCGCGCTCCTCGCAGATTAAAGTGGTGCCCTTGATGCCAGCAACGGCCTGAGACATCTCAACATTCAAACTGCCGTCCTTCATCATGCTTTTAAGGTTGGTCCATACATTTCCTGCCACGAGCAACACTTTTGATTCCTTTGGATTTTCAATATCAAGAATAATAATCGCATCTTCTTTTATTACAAATGTAGACATATCCGAAAAAGAGAGAATGGCTCCGCTGCGGCGTAGTGTTCTGATTACACAACCGTGATATAGCGGTGTATCCAACTCAGCAAATATATAGGCGTCATCGTCCTCGCCGTATCTTTTAACATTGACTTCACCGTGCAGATCGCCGAACTTTACAATACTCGGAGCTTTCGCCCACTCGTCCCATTGGGGATCATCCGGCGGCGGGTAGACAGTCGTACTTTTTTCCAGCGTTGGTGATGGAACCTGTGAAGGCGGGGGCGAAGGTGAAGAGGGCGCTTCTGGCTTCGGTTCTGTGGCCGGGGGGATAGGCTCCGGCTCCGATTTGGCTTCCAGAACAACCTTGACAGCAACAAGTTCAGACGCCGCGGAATAAGGCGTACTCCAACTGCACGTGAAGCTGCCGTATAACTCTACTTTATTGACACCGTCAGGAATTTTCAAAGAAACAGTGTCAGACAGAGAGGCAGACGCACTGTCGTCAATCTGAATAAGCTCGGTCAGTTCTTTGAGCTCCTTGCGGGAAGTGTCATAGCACTTGATATGCATGAAAAGGTCATTGCCCTTATGCTGCATTTGATAGCCCATTTCCCCCATTGTCCCGGCGATACTCAGCGATAGGGTCTCACCGGGCGTAAACGTTCCTGTGAGGTTATAGCCGACATAGCCCCGGCTGAAGCTCCAGTCCGCGCCGGTCAGCTCGCCGCCACCCACGGAAAATGAGTCCATGCTGGTATGAATCCAGGTGTCGCAGGTAAAGCTGCCCGAGGATACAACGGGAACCGGGTCGGCATCCTTGTCAAGCGAACCCGTTGCCATCGCAGACAAGGGTAAACAAGTTACCGCAATAATGGCGGCTGTGAACAGCAATAAAAATCTTCGCACGTTAATCCTTCCTTCCATCCAATCGATTATTTGAGTAGCGGGCATTTGCAGCGGAAGCAGGTATTCTCGCTTATATCGCACAATGTCCCGCAGGCGTTGCAGGGGATGAATCTGTCACCGGTCTTGTCATGCTTTTCATAGAAATTGAGCCCGGCATGCAGATCAACCAGTTGAATTCGCGCAATAGGTTTCCTCCTTTTGCACATATGAATAACGTTCCGGGTATGGATATGTATGGTTGCCCGCAGCAATTTCCAGAGCGATCTTGCTTATTGGGGGAGCTCTTCAACTTTGAGCATTTCGAAATCGACTTTGGTCGGGGGGCTGAGGTTAACGTCGATCGGATCGGAGCCATCCACCGTTGCCGTTGCATGCCAGTCATAGGTGAGCGTACCCTTAGCCATCATTGGCATGCTGTCAAAATCAAATGTGATCGTGGTATCAGCACCCATCCACCAGGTGAAGGCCCAAATATCGGCTGGCTTGTTGCGGTCAATGCCGACAAATACGCCGGTTATCTCGTCATAGTTGCCGGTCAATACAGTGCCGGCAGAATTATAGAATGTGATCGTCATTTTGCCGTCCCCGGTATCCTCAACTCGTGCACGCCAGTCTGTAAGCGGCTCGGGGCCATCGCTGCTATCCCAAACACCCTTCACCTCATAGATACCTGAAACAGACTCGTAAATTTTAAGCGTCATAAAGGCGCAACCTTCAGTATCCGTTCTGACAACCCTTACAAAAACCGAATCATCCTCAATCGTGAGATTCCAAACGGCATCCTCGCCGACCTGAACGGTTTGCACCGTATCTTCCTCAATGCTGCAGTTCCCCGTAATTTCGATTTTCAAGGATACGCTTGTGCTCTCGGCATCGGGTACGCTCGCTCTAACAGTGTATTCTCTGAAACCTGTTTCAGCAAAAAGATCAATGATATTCCTGTCTAACAATTCCTGCATCGTGTAAGGGCTTTTGCCTTGCTTTTCGCGTTCGCTATTGATGGCTTGGAGAACAGCCTCGTCCACGCGCAAAACGCCCTTTCCCATGCCTTCGGGAATTGGCGTTGACCCGCTCTCTGTGCTGATTGCGCCCGCTGCCGTTTGGACAAGCAAATCCTTAATCTGAGCGGCGTCCATGCCGGGACTAATTGACTTGATCAGCGCGATGGCCGCCGATACCTGAGGTGCGCAGAAGCTGGTGCCGCTCGCCTTAATCGGCTGACCGTTCTCGTCTACACCAAGCAGCATCTCAACACCGGGGGCAGACAGCGTGACCTCGGCATTTTCCGAGGCGGCATAGTTTGAGAACTCCGCGCGCGTGCCATCATTGTTCAGCGCACCGACTGTAATCACATTGGGAAGCTTCATTCCCGCGGGGTAGTAGTTGCTGCCGTTTAGAGCGCCCTTGCTAAGCGGATCGCGCCCTTCGTTTCCGGCTGCAGCAACAAAGATAACATTGGGGTGGGATTTATAAATCTCCTTAAAAAACTTCTCGTAAGCCTTGCTGACCCATTGGTGCTGGTCACGCGGAAAAGCTGGCCCATATGAGCAATTGATTACGGTTGCCCCGGATTCGACCTGCTCCTTCAGGTAGACCAGCGCCTTCATCGTGTAAGTATAGTTCATGCCGTTTTCGGTGTAGGATGCCTGCGTTATGTCATCTTCATCATAATCAGTTTGTTGGCTCTTTTTTCCATCGTACAGATTTTTTATATTAATGGAAAGCTTATCTCCCAAAACAGAAGCAATGCCAACCATTCCATCGTTTTCATGATCCGCGCCTATCACATTGGTGACCATTGTGCCGTGGTTAAGCCCTCCATTGACAATCTGATTTTTGACGTCTTTTTCGGGCACGTCGGTCTTGTCTCCAGTCACATTAACCTTGCCCTTATACTCGTTTGACCCGGTATAAAGAGAGCTGTCGAGAACGCCCGCGTTTACCTTATTTAGCTTAACGCCGCTGCTCTTTATGATGCGCCACGCGTTTTCCATACCGATGGCCTTATAGTGCGACGAATTGTTCGGGTCGGTATAAAGGGGGTCACGAAGGGGAGTGCAGGGGGTCCCCTCCGCATCCTTGCCGTAAACTTCAACATTGGGGAAGGCCGTTTCGACTCCACTCATGGCAAGGGTGGTTTCCAGCAGCCTCGAAAGCTCAGTCTCCGTTCTTCCTTCTGTTTCAATTTGATACAGGTTGATCATTTCGATCTCGCCGACAATGACACCACCCAACTGCTGGATTATTTTTTTAGCCTCGCTTTTCCCAATATCATCGTCGAATACGATAATGAGCTGGTTCAGAGGCACCGCGCCCCATTCATCGGTGTCACTTATAAGGGAGGCGTCAGGGGTTTTGTAGTACGAGATTTGGGATGAATGCCTCGACAGGATATGTGTTCCGTTTACGAATTGGAACATATTTACACATAGTCCGGCCACAAGCGCTATGCTCAGTATGATTATCAGAGCGCTTCGGCCACCCGGCCTTTTCGAGCCGCCACCGCCTGCAGGGGACTGATTCGGCGAGTGCCGAGGGGGGATACATTGCCTGGAGGGCGGCTGCGGCGGAGCCTGAGACGGCTGTTGTGGGAAGGTATTATAGGTTGTCTCGCCCTGGCGGTTTATTCGCTTTGCATCAATATTTTTTCTCTCGACATTCGCTCCGCACTTCGAACAAAATTTAGCGTTATCTTTAACTTCCGATCCGCAATTTCTGCAAAACATAGCATTCCCTCCTAAAAGCGTTTTCGCTTATCTCTTTTTGAGCTCGATGGTTACACGGCTTTGCAAGTTGTAGTCATCAACAACTGCCACCCATGTAAAATCATAGGTACCGCTTGGCCGGCCGTTTTCTGCGGTGATCGGAATTTCAATATAGTCAGGCTGAATCGTGTCGCTTACCTCTAAGGCGGGATCGAGATAGAAATTGTCGAGATCGAGATATAGCCTCAGCATATTGCCGACAACTTCGCCTGTGTGGAGCTGAGGCTCGATGGCAAGGGAATCGGCATATGACTCGCCGTTTATGGTACCCTCGTAGGGCATGATATCGCATTCAAACTGCTTTCCGGAATAGATTTCCATCCAGAGAAAAATCTCTTCCATTCCAACCGATTCCCATGAACCTTCGTTCTCGTAGGAATAATAGCGGTGGAATGTCATATCCCAGATACCGCTTACATCAAGCTCCTGCGGGGCTGGCGTTTGCACGGGGGTCCCAATGGGGGCAGTCTCATGAGGCTCTTGCGGGGATGGTGTTTGAACGGGAGGCTCAAACGGGGAAGGCTTGTCGATGATTTGGCTTTTTAATGCGTCGTCGCTGCCCCTTTCGAACAAGCTAACGCCACCCGTGAAGTTTTTAACCCAGCCGGCTATGACCAAGCCCCATACCACAAGCACCAATGCCAAGAGGACTATTATTATTCCATTTCGTTTTTTTGAGCTGTTCATGTCATTCACCTGCAATTCCTCAGTTTCTTGGTGTAGCTGCATTTATTCGTCATATGAGCGGGGTGTGCCGCTTGCCACATGCATGAACAAATAAAGCAAATCTTTATAATGCCGCCCTGATGATTCGTTTTTCATTTTTATTTTAACAGCGGGCATTTGCACCGGAAGCAATAATCCTCTTGGATGTCGCACAATGTCCCGCAGGCGTTGCAGGGGATGAACTTGTCGCCGGTCTTGTCATACTTTTCGTAGGAGTTAAGTCCGGCGTGATGCCGCACCCGGTCGCCGATCTGATAATAGTTATACAGGGTATCGCTGTCGTTAGATTTGATAGTGTACCGTTTCCCCTGGTCGCTTCGTATGATGACGGAATATTCCAGATAGTCCTCATATTGAACATTATCCTCGCCATAATCGTGCCGTTTGGTTTTCTTTTTGATTTTCTTATCTTCCACCGTCCCGTCCCAGGTCTTACTGTGCTTCCTGCCCAATATCTGAAACAGCGCGATCACCAGAAACATGCCGCCGATACCAAACCCGATATAAAGCGATCCGGGATTATCCATTTCTGAACCGACTTCGCCGTATATGTAGAAACCGATCACGGCGGCAACGGCCAAAATCAAGGAGAATATGGCCGCCCAGCGGTTGCTGTTTTTGACGTATTTGGCAAAGGCCGGATCGCTGATGCGCGGCGAGAATCCGCGCAGGCTTACAGGCTGCGGTGTGCTTTGGGATGTCTGATTGATTCCGCTGCCACAAGCGGGGCAAAATCTTGTGCTTTCCGATATTTGCGTTCCGCAATTTGAGCAATACATAGCTCAATCCTCCTGTTTTACCGAAATGTCGTTTCCTCGGGGATGTTCTACTGCGGCGCTTATTTTTGCGCACTCCAGGAATAGGAGGCGAAGGTAATACCCATCATGGAACAGTTCATTATCCCGCTGATTGTAATCCCGCTGCCGCTTCTGCTTGCTTTCCCCTTGAAGGAACAGTAAACCGCCGCGCCATCCGCCTTCATTTTCACGGAAAAAGTGACCGCGCTGCCCGTGTATTCTGCTTCACCGCTAAAGCCGTACACATCCACTGTGCCTGTACCGTTCTCGCCCAGCTGCAGTGTAACCGCCAGGCTGTCGTCTGCCTCCACGTCTTCTTCGACATGCTGCAGCGTCGCGCTGCCGCTATAGGTGCCGGCCATTTCCTGGCCCGTAATGGAGCCCGTACCGGCTTCCTGCTGCTCTCCGGTCAGGCTGCCGCCGCCTTCATCAGAAGGTTCTGTCTCTTGCGGCGGTGGGCTTTGATTTTCATCCTCTTGATCAGCAGCGGAGATTTGAGCGTTAAGCTCACGCATTTTTTCGAGAGCCGCCTCGGAATCGACGGTGTTGGCCAGTATCAACTGCGAAAGAGAAACGCCTTCTTCCTTAGGAAAATGCAGCTTCAACCCTTCCAGCGTCTTTTCGACATCCGGGATGTTTTCACCCATCAGCTCAATGAGCCGAGCCAACACCAGGGAGTTCCCTTTTTTAGTGGTTTCCACCGCAATCCCTGTGACTTTTCCGGGATAACACCACTCCATCATCGCTTCGCCTAAGAAGGCTATCTCCTCAACCGCAGAGGTTGGATCCATTGTGACCAGGCCCATCACCATCGAAACCGGCTGGATTACATCCCCGGCTTTTTCAAAATCCACCGTTACCTGATGGTCTTCGCCCAATATAATGGAGCTGGTAGTTTTTCCAACGTCTACAATGCAATCCACGCCGCCCACGATCACAGCTCCGGCTACCGGTACAGACATGCTGCTGCCCGCCAGCGCGGTCAGGCTCCCGCCCCCGGTGGCGATTGTCGCCCCGATGAAAAGCCCCACCTTGCTGCCGGTCTTATACCCCTCAACAATATTGATGCTGCGGGTATAAGCGCCCACCTCGGCTTGCGCTTCCTCCAAATCTGCGGCGTTGCGGATAACCTTCTGCGCCAGCGCCATCTGCTCGACGGCTGTTTTTGTGTCAGTACCAAGCTGCTCGGCAAGTTGCTTATATCGCTGTGCGCCTCGGAGCGCGTCATACTGCTTCGACAGGTTTTCCGCCCAAGTCTGCCGGTCGATTACTTCTCCGCCGTTGTCGGCAAGAGGGATCATTGAAAAATCCGACCCTTTCGCGGCAAGCGTCGTAAACTGCGCCTGCGGCTGAACATATGCCGCCGTCTGGTCGATGGACGCAGCCTCCAGCAATAAAACAGCTTGATCGGTAATTTTCTCTGCGCCGGTTGCGAGCGCATCCGCCGTTTCCCATACCGCGACAAGCTCATCCATCAGGCTCTCAAACACCCCATCGGGCATGGAGTCAAAATCCGAAGCAATAAGTTCTTCGGTTTTTAACCGGGCATAGATGTAATACCTTAATGCCAGCGCGGCGGCTTCGTTTGCCGTTTGTAGCGCCTGTGGTCCCGGCTCCCGCTCCACCTCTACCGTAATAGGTTCGATTTCTTCCGCTTCTTTGGGTTTGGATTCGGCGCAGGCGCAAAGGCCAAAGAGCATTGTTCCGGCCAGAAGTACAGCCAGAAAGCGCCTGATTATTTTTGCCGCGTATGGTTTTTGATAAAAACAGCTTTTCATTTTTGTTCCCTCCCATTAAGATAGCAATGTCGGCGTAATCCCTGTTTCATAGCGGAATTTCTCCGCGATCTTATCCAACTCCGCCGAATCTATTGCCGGGCGCAGCAGCCGGATGTTCTGCGTCCGTTTTTCTGTGCCGTAGGTGAAAGAAATGAAATCGCCTCCGATCTCCGCGGCCCTGATCCTGATGCCGTCCTGGTTGAACTTGATGACTTTTTCGTCCAGCAGAATACCAAAATAGGAGACGATTACCTCGGTGTTTTCGGTATTCTCCGACTGCTCCGCTTCAGCGGACAGGTCGCTGATGACGGCGGTGCGGATGTGCAGGATCGGATTTTCCGCAATGAGCCGCGCGATTTTCAGCTTTCTTAACTCCCGCAGCCAAAACCCCGCCGCAACTGCGCTGGCAATCACTACGCCTGCCAGAAGTATCTGCGCCCGGATTTCAGACATTGCTCCCCCGAAACTAAGAAACATACCGCCCGTCAATATGCCAAAGCCGGTTAGAGCTGCTAAGACGAAGAATTTTTTTTTGATCGCTTTCAAACATACTCCCCCTTGTTCGGCAGGATTTTATTCGTCAGGAACAGCATAGCAAAAGCCGGGCCATAGAAAATCACCCGACCGGGTAGTTTGCATGAAAAAAGCCCCTACCTTTTTCGGGTAGGGGCCTAAAATAACAGGTTTTTCAGGGGTATTATGCGGGAGGGGGCGCGTCCTCTTTTTTCAACACGATGTTAATCAGCTCCGCGCGGCTTTGAATACCAAATTTGGAATAGATGTTTTTCACATAATACTTGACCGTGTTTTCGCTGATCGTCAATTCACCGGCGATGGTTTTGTAGGTCATTCCCTGAAGCAGCAGGGCGGCGACCTGGCTTTCCCGTTCCGACAGATTTTCAAACCTTGCGGCTCGCTCAATTTGCCCTGTCTGTTCCTGCTTGGGCAGTTCGAAAAACTCCGAGAGATAGGCATGGCCTTTGAGCAGCGAGGAAAGATGCTTGTGCAAAGGCGGCAGGAGAACCAGCGTCACGCAAACCACGGCCAACGCCAGCAGCGTGGGATTCGGGCTGTGTATATTGGAGGATATGACGGCATTGCCAATCAGCCCCCCGAGCAGCACGCCCAATACATTGGCAGACAGTCCTATGCCAAGAACTTTTGCGGGGTTTTTATGCAGCTCCAGCATTTCGCCCAGGATGCTCCACCAAAACAGGTCGTACACCCCGAAGGCTCCCAGCATCAGCGTGTTGATCGCAAGGTAGCTGACCGCCCCGCGGCCAAGACCCATGAACCCGACAAAGGAAAGACCGATCATGGCAATGGCCACATAGAGGATGTAGGCCCTGTTGATTCTCCGGGGCAGGTTCCTCATAATGAAAAGCGCGGCGATATAGGGAAGCGCCCAATACCAGCTTGTCAGCCATTCAAGATGGGCAAAGGCGGGGTTTACCACCTGATACATAAGCCCTGAGTTGATGGTGATGATTGCGATGAAAAGGCACAGAAAAACGAGAAGATTTGTAATGCTTACGGGGTTCTCTTTCCGCTCCGGGGATGTGGGGGAAGCGGCTTCATGATCCTCCGACAGTTTCAGCGCGAACGCGAAAGCACACAGCAGCATGAGCATGGACAGCGCCAGTCCCACATGCGGCGACAGATGAACGGCCGCCATATTGCAGAGTATCATGATGACATTGGATAAAATCAGCATATCCGCGACCGTTTTGATCCGCTCGTTTTTTGGTGTACCGCTTCTCAAGTAAAATGCCCAAGCTGCTACGCAGCCTCCGGCCAGAAACGAGCCTACAATAATTCCGACCATCCAGAATACGGACGGTGGGAAGAAAAAAATCACGGAAACGGCGATGAAAAAGAGATAAGAACACAGAAACAGCCGTTTTGCCGCTTTCTTTGTTTTGATAAACAGCCCGCACAGCAGCAGCCCGGCAAAAATGGCCGCAACGCCGCAGAAAACCATAACGACAGGATCGATTTTATAAGTATCGGCAAGGGAATAGAAGATTTGGCCTTCGAAGAGGAAGGCCAACATCCAGGCAGAAAACAGGGAATGGACGAGGACAGACAGTTTTCGTTCATTCAGGTTCATGTAGAATCTCTTTTGCGGTCTGTCTTCCAATTCGTCACCCCCTGACATACCTGTGCATTACATGCCGCTATTGCGATTTTTTACGCCTTCCATCAACGGGCTTTGGAGAGTCTTTCGGTATGAGCCATAGATTGCCTTTTTTCACCGCGCCTTCAATTCTCCCGGCAACACAATACAAAGCAACCATGCGCTTGGTTACGCCCCATTTTTCACCCGCCTCTTTGACAGTCAAGTAATCCATACTCATGTCCCCAAAAAGAGTTTTTTTGATTATATCACACTCTGGAGCATATTTCAATAAATTGAAATATGCTGTGGCGTTTATATGAAAAATAAACTGATCTTTCTGGTTTCAAGGTTTCCAGGACGGACAGGCGGCTTTCCTGTCCTCGTAGGCGTTGCACCTCCCCCCCCATGTTGGCGGGCCGTTCTCATTGCCTGCGACGGTTTTTTCTCGCTCGGATTGTGACTGAACGGAAGTTTCATTACATACAGATATTTGCCGCAGGGCCGCCGCCGTCCGTTGGACGCTGCCCTGCTTGCGGCGCTGGCGTTTATCGCTCCGTTTCCTCCGCCTTGGGGAAAAGGTCACTCCTTTCCTGGTTGGAAACATCGTGGCGCGCCCGCCGCCCGGCTCCGTGTATGTCGCTACTCGCGGTTTGTGCCCGGTTTGCCGTTTTATTCAATTACAAGCTACGCTTAAGGGTGCGCCCGTGATTTTGCCTGTCGGTTTATGAAGCTGGTTGGAATAAAAAGTTAATTCTTGTCGAACATAAAAAAATCAGGCGGCCTTGTTTTTCAAGACCGCCTGATTGCTTACTGATTTGGTTTGTATTTTTCACGGCATAGCCGCTCTTTTAGTAGATTTTGTTGCATAAGCTCCCCCCAACCTCTGTTATATGAATTGGCTACCTGATCGGCAGAGCGTAAAGCTCGTCGATGCCCATGCCGAAACGCTCCTGAACCACCTGCTTAAAGTAGGGCAGCGCCTTAAGATACGTTTCTTTACCTTGTGTATCAAAAGCGTCACCAAACATCTGGATTACGGTGGCAATGTCAGGGTATTCCCATCCATATTGGTCGGGCGCGGTGTAGTAATCGTAGGAGCAATCCACCCCGTCCTTATCCAAGCGAACGTTGTATCTGCCATCGTCGGCGAAATACATAATCACGAGGTTATAACCGTTTATGTCAGCGTCATGAAACATGATATTAAAGCCATCGGGGTTCTCACCCCATTCCGGTCTGTGAATGGCAATGCGCATGTAGTGCGGCTCTTGCCGCTCATATATGCAAACCGCTTTGGCTGTGTCTGCGGTGAATCCCAACTGCTTGTACGGCAGCGCATATGGCGCGGTCGTTTGCTCCGGCTGCGCCGCTGTCTGTTCAAACGGCAGCGCGTAGAGCGCGTCGGCGGTTATGCCGAAGGTTTCCCTGATCGTGTCGTCAAAAACGGGGATGGGCGCAAGCAGCGCGTCCGTTTCGCCCGTTTCGCCCAGCGCCTCCGTTATCATCCGCTCAAAGCGTTCCCTGTTGTTGGAGTCCACCATGAATGTACCGTCCGCCGCGTTGTAGATGTAGTTCATCTGTTCACCATTGATGTTCATTTGAAAGACATAGGCGCTTATTTCCGGATAGTACAAGATGACCAAGGTATACCCGCTATCCAGCATTAAGTCCATTCTTACGCATTTCGTCATATCTTCAGACTGCGGAGCGCCCCACTCGGCGTGGTTGATGTTCACGCTCAACCCGTCGCGCTGAACGTCCCCATAGCTAGCCTGATTGTTGGCGTCGTTCATGGTAAACCCAAGCTCGGCAAGCGTGAATGTAATGGTGAAATCCTTTTGCTCTAAGTTTTGGTAGATATCCGACAGCGGGAAATAATTGCTTATGGGGCTGCCTGTAAGGTACAGATGCTTGAGTTTTGTGAGCGAGGCCAGCGGCGACACATCGGCGATCGTCGCATGGTCAAGCATCAGGAAATCCAGGTTGACAAGCTTAGCAAGCGGGCCGTAATCCTGCGCCGCGCAGCCGGACAGCATGAGCACTTTCAGATTCGTTAGCCCGGCGAGCGGCGCGATATCGGCGACCGGGTTATTGCTTAGCGACAGCGAGGTGAGTTTTTTAAGCCCCGCCAGCGGCGTGATATCGGTGATCGCGTGATACGACAGGTCGAGGCTCTCAAGGTTTTTGAAATATTCCAGCCCGCCGATATCCTTGATCGGCGTCTCTTCCGAAATGTACCGCTGCCATTCGGTACTGAGATTCAGCCGCGTCACCGCCTCGGCTTCCGCCACGGTGATGACGCCTTCCGGCCTGCCCATCGAAGCGCGTACCATCGCCTCCAGCACCGGGTCGGCGAATACAACGGCCTCCTCTGTCGTGGCTTCGGGCGCTTCACGAGGCGGCAGAGTATCGACCGACTCGGACGCTGGCGGCGAACAGGCCGCCAGCATTCCGATCAGCGTAATCAATAGGAGGATCGCCAAAAACCTTTTCATGGTCTTTTCCCTCCAGCGCGGATTCGGTGCAAACCATACTTTATTGTTTCGGCAGCGCGTAAAGCTCATCGATGCTCATGCCGAAACGCTCCTGAACCAACTGCTCAAAATGAGTCATCGGCTTTCCGCGAAAGTCCTCACCCTGCGTGCCGAAAGCATCGTTGAACATCTGCCTGATGGTATCCGAGTCGGGGTATTCATCCACGTATTCACCCGTAGCGGGGAAGTAATAGTAAACCCCGCCCGCATTGTCTTTGTTTAATGATATGCGATATTTGCTCTCGTCGGCGTGATAAGTGATCATCAGACTGTAGCCGTTTATCTCGTCCATATGTTCGAGATTCCAGCCATCGGGATGCTCGCCCCATTCCGGCCTGTGGATAGCGATTTCCATATAGTGCGGTTCATGCTGCGCATAGACGCCGCAGGTGCCCGCATCATCGAAGCCGAAGCCCAGGCCGATAAGGGAGTTTTTCGACGCGGCAGGCTGTTCGGGCGGTTGCACGGCTTCCGTATCCCGCGGCAGGGTAAACAACGTGTTGGCGGAAACTCCGAAGGTGTCCGTCATAACGCGGTCAAAATCCTTTATGGGCGTCAGCAGAAGATACGGGTCGACCTCATCATACGCTTCCTTTATAAAGGAGTTGGCTCTTTCTTCGCCGTATTCCATATTCATCTTTTCGTTCTTGGCATCAAAAGTGTATCGGAAGTCATGCGGGTGGCTGAAAACAAGGAATTGCTTTTCGTCGGGATAATAGATAACCGTAATCTCTTTTTCAGTTCCATGATTTTTGCACAATAGGACAGCGTTTTCTTCGTCCTTGTTTTCCCACTCGCCCCACTCCGCGCGGTTGACCCAAACATACATTTCCTCCGTTTTATAGCCCTCCAGCACGTTGTCCAGGGCAACGAATCCAAGCGCCCTCAATGAGGCTACAATGGAGAAGTCCGCTTCCTCGAGGTTTGGATAGATCGCGGAAAGCGGCGTATAATCGCTGACAGGGCATCCCGCTAACTGTAGCTTTCTCAAATTGGTAAGAGTGGAAAGCGGCGATACGTCGCTGACCTGCGTGTTGGAAAGGCTTAACCACCACAGCTCCGTTAAGCCGGAAAGCATACTAACATCGCTTATCGTTGCATGATCAAGCAACAGCATACCCAAGCCGGTCAGGTTTGCAAGCGGGGTATAGTCCTGTGTCTGGCAGTTGAAAAGCGTCAGCGAGCCAAGGCTCGTAAGCCCTGCAAGCGGTGTGATATCGGTTACGGGATTTCCGCCCAGCGATAGGCTGGTGAGTTTGGTAAGCCCCGCAAGAGGCGATATGTCCGTGATCGCATGGAAATGCAGCTCAAGAATTTCGAGGTTTTTGAAATTCTCCAAGCCGGAGATGTCCTTGATTTGCGTGTCCGGAGCAGGCTCCTGTTGCCAATCAATGCTGAGCTTCAATTCCGCGACCGCCTCCGCCTCGGCAAGCGTGATATCGCCCTCGGGCTTGTTCATTGCGGCGCGCACCATTGCCTCCAACAAGGGATCGGCAAATGTCACGACATCCGCCTGCGTGGACACCGGTGTTTCTGATGGCGCGGCAGGTGACGAGCACGCCGCCAATGAAGCCGCCAGCAGAATGAGAAGTAAGCCTGTCAGGCATCGTTTCATGTTCTTTCCTCCTAACGCAATAATTAAACGTACCAAATCGTTAGAACGCCTTAGCAATTAAAGTTTTCCTTGGGCCACATCTGCGGCAGTATCGCATAGGTAACTCTTTGCTCACTTCGGGCCAAGTTGGCGCGAAGTTATGGCATTTGAAGCAGCTGCTTCTACTCATGCCACAACAAAGCATTATGAGGGAATGACCCTGTAATAGCTGCTCCTTGTGTGCGTTGCGATACGCTATTCTTTCAGCGCCGCCATTACTTCTTCCACCGTGTTCTTAATAATTTGGCAGTCAGCTTCATTTTTATGGAGCATAATAAAGTAATCGCACCGAAAGAGGATACCCTTGATTTTTTCAGGATCGCCGTTGGCAAACTCAACAAGTCTGTCCTTCAACGGCTTGCGGTTGATTTTGTCCCGCTGCGTCAGCGCAAGTAATTCATCTAAAGAGATTTGTTCCATGTTTTTATCCTCCAAATCCATATACTTTGTGTTACTTTCTCCCGTCAACACGCTTGCTGCTGTTTCTTTCAAAGAACGGTATGGTGAGTAGCAGCGGAAGGGCGACAATGGCCAGCACAATCAGATATGAGTTGTCCACGCGGTGTCCACCCGCCCATGCCGCCGAGATGGATATCCATATTGCCGCCGCTATAAGCCCCGTCATCAGCCCCGAAAACAGATATCCAATGGCTTTCCGCCGCAGCAAAAGGATGGCTCCGTACAGGCCAAGCCCGCCCGCCAAAACTAATAGGCATATGTCCACGGTCAACGACCGGCCCGCTATCGATACCGCTTCGCTCAATTCCAGCCCTGCTGCGGCGAGAATGAACGCCGACGCGAGCAGATTCAGCGTCATTACGACTGGACGCCACAACACCTTGCCCAAGGAAAGCTTGCTGATATCGTCCTCACCGAGCGATACGGCCTGCGCCTGTCTGAATGCTTCCGTTGCTCTTGACGCATTCAAATCTCCGGGGGAATTCTTCAAATGCCCTTCCTCAATAGGCACAAGGTCATCGGGATTAAAAACATCCGTTTTCACGAAGGGAATCCCGCCGTCCGCCAAAGGGCAGTCTGGGCCTCGCCATACGATGTCTTCCGCAGGAATTTCCCCGCGGTTGGCGTACGTTTCCATCGCCAATGCCGCAATGCCCATACTTTTGGCTGTTTTGGAGGCTGTCGCGATTTTTTTTAGCATCTGCCAAAACAGCCCGAGCAAAACGATACCGCCGCCGACCCACACCAAGCTGAACAGCCTGCCGATCAGGCCAGATAGCAGCGAGATGCCCGCCGTGCCCAGCAGCCAGACGAGCAGTGCGCCGCCGATCCTTCTCCAGATGTATCCCGAAAGACAGTGCGCGCATATGCGGGGACGTATCGCCCCGTAAATCCTCATGCCGAAATCCGCTGCCTGTACTTCCTGCCCGCTTCCCTTGTCTTGCTTTGGAATGTATGCCAGAAGATACAGCTTAGATACTCCCTCATATTTTCCGCAGCGCCTGCAAATACTCATTTGTTTTCCTCCTTTGGCTTATGCTCTGTATCCTGTCATCACAAGAAAGGCGTTTGCTTTGTATCCATGCGCGGCCTTATTTTCGCAAGCCGCACACTTTATTTCAAATCCCCCTTATGCTTTTGTAGTTTAGCTGTCACATCGCGCAAAATACTGATGACATTCGCGCGGCTGCCGACAGCGCCCGCACCCTGCGCCCACAACTTGTCAAAATGCGTCTGAAACTCGCGCAGAAGCATAAGCTGGTCGGAGTGTATCATCACCGGCTCCTGGCTTTGCCAGTAATTAATGCCAAGGCTTTGATTCTGCTTGAGATGCCAGCAGTTGTTTTGGTGCAGCACGGACAGGTCGTCCAAAATCAACATGCTGAAATTGGGCGTGCTTTCGAGGTAACTGATATAACCGTTCAAAACAGCGGCGCAGCCCATCGTGTCCAAGTCGATATAGCCGCGTTCCATGAAGTACAGTCCCGCCATCCGGCAGGAGCCACGGAGGACAATATCGTTCAGGCGAGAAAGAGAAAGAATCTCACGGTAAGTCGAACCGGCTTTCAGCATACCATCCATGCCGCTCTTGAAGCGCATAAACTCGGCACTTCGCCATACGTATTCCTTCGACGAATGGCCCCGCGTTTTGAGAAAACGGTCATACGCCTCCGCCGTCATATACAGCGGATTGATGCTGTCCTTCACCACATCCAGCGCGCCGGGGGTGCAGAACTCCATGTAGAGGATTTCAAGAATGTTGCGTGAAAAGTTGTCGTCGTAGATATTCAAAATAGGCTGCGCGTAACGGGCGGCAACATCAAAGCTATCTTGCATTTCACGAATAAAATCCATGTTACGGATCAACGTTGCAATCGGCGGGGCAAAGGTTCCGGCTGTTTCCGTCACGAGCATGGCATAGTCGCTTTGCACAAGAATGTGCATGGAGCTTGTGACGGTCTGCGTCATCCCATGCGCCACAGAGAGCCGCACATGCCCGGAAATGAGCGCCCCCATATAGCTGTCCAGCAGCTTTGACATGGCTTGCGTATCGCCGGACACGCAGACCACCATATTCAGGCGCAAATCGTTTTCCGCAATCATTTCAAGGAAAAGCTCTGACACGTCCTCGTTTACCGCCGTAGCAAGCCTGTCGCTAGATAGAAAAACGCCGACAGTTGCCCCTCTCGGCAGCGAACAAAGCGCAGGACGCAACGCAAAAACAATCTCCAGATAACCGGTTTTTGTATCGTTATCCAATGCAAAAGTCGTCTTCCGTTCTGCCTTTTTTACCAATGGCGCAGTACCGGAAATACGTTCGGGTAGCGACGCACCGAGATTGCGGCGCAGCGTATCTCCGTCCGCTGCCAGCCACAGTATGAGATTCTGTTTTAAGCGATTAACCGTAGATATATCGGTTGGCAATTCGGCGACGATGAATTGCTGCTTCAGCCATTCGACATCCTGAACACGCCTGCCGCTTTCCAAAATAAAATCCGCGATAGCGTCCATCTGCGGGCTAGCAGCCTTTAGCTGACGGTGGCCCGAAAGATAGCGGCTGACAAGCGACGGATCAAGATTCAATGCTTTTGATACCGCAAGGTTGCTGAGCCCAAGGTATTCAAACACCGCTTTTAAGTTTTTGTTCGGAGTTGCCATGTTTGTTCATCCCCTCAAGACTTCATCATCAACCGGACAATCTTAATCAAGCGTGAATTGGCAAGACGTCATTGACAACAGCAGTATAACAAGGAGATTTTGGGAATAGGTGAGCAAAGTGCTCACTTTACAGCATTAATTGAAAAAGGACATGTGAGGCGTTATACTCACATGTCCTTTTTCAATTTAACGGCAATTATTTGCATGTAATTGTGAATTGCGCGCTTGCTTTTATCATTTCCGCTTCCTCCCGTAAACCTTCATCAAGCAGGACTGTTTCCAATTCCGTCAGAGCAAGCAGTGGCGACAGGTCGCCGTTGACTACGCCGCCAAGTTCGATAAATTGCAGACGTGGAAGCTGATCGATTCCGTCGAGCGTATCAAGCGTGAGTTTATATAGATTCAGGCGTGTCAGGCTATCTAATCCCGCAAAGGCCGCCGGAGTACGGGCCAGCGTTCCACCGGCATCTAAATCCATCATCTTGGGGCAATCCACAAGGGGCGTGAAGTCGTCAACAAGCGAGTCGAACAGCGACAGTCGTTCCAGATGTTTCAGTCCACATAGCGGAGAAATATCCTCGATGGGATTGTTTTTGACAATGACGATCTGAAGCTGCGGCAAGGAGGCCAGCGGGGTCAGGTCGCTCACCTGCTGCATAGCGATAGCCACTTTCTGCAAATTCGGCATTTTTTCAAGATCGGCTAGCGATTTAATGGGCCCTGTTTTCATGTTGTTCTCTGCAAAAAGTTTATCCGCCGCGCTGTTCATTTCTTCTTCCGTCTTTGCAACGACCTCGCTGCCAAAGATATAAAGGTTCGTGACGGCAAGCAAATCTTCTTGCAGGATCGGTTCGGTATCGGCTTTGCCGAGTTGGAGTCGGACGGCCTTTTCAATAAGAGGTTCGTTGAAAACAACGCCAATAGGAGGCGGGGTCAGTACGTCGGTGTATCTTCCAATGGCAAATCCGGCGCATACGAATATAAGGAAGGCCAGCACCGAGATGCAAAAGCGCAGTATCGCCTTATGACGCTTAGCGTCTGAGCGCAGCAGCGCGGTTTTGAGTTCCCCCGCCGACGTATAACGCCTGCACGGGGAGAAGTCGGTGCATTTGCGGTAAATCCGGGACAGTCTCTTATTGCTGATAGCCGTAGCCGCGTTTTCAATGTCGGTTTGCCCTGTGAGCATGTACCCCATCACCACGCCGAGGGAGAACAGATCGGTACGGCAATCGGTCTGTGAAAAACCGTACTGCTCCGGCGGCGCAAATCCCTGTGTTCCGTAAAATACCGTGTCATTTTTCGTGTCCGCATCATAGATACGGGAGATGCCAAAGTCGATAAGCTTCACCGTGCCATCGTCGGTCAGAATGATGTTCTGCGGCTTCAAATCCCTGTGAATGACCGGCGGTGATTGGCTGTGCAGATAGGTCAGTATATCGCAAAGCTGTAACAGGATCGGCATCGCATCCTGCTCCGTCAGCGGCGCTTCCTCCAAAAGCTCCGCGAGCGTAACGCCTTTCACATATTCGCGTGTGACGCAAAGCAGTGCATCGTTCTCATATTCTCCAAGGAAACGGGGCAGGCCGTTGTGATGCAGCGAACGTAAGATACGGCCCTCGGTGTCCCGTGACAGAAGCGTTTTATCGGCATAGCATTTTGCCACAGCAAACTCGCCGGACAGCCTGTTCTTTACATATATTGTTTCACTTTCCTGTTTAAGCGAAAGACATTCCAGCGGATCATAGTGGGCGAGAAAGTCAGCCGGATAACGTGCCTCATCAAATCCGGCGGCCAGCCTATCGTTCGGCGTGTTCATATCTCTCGCCTCCCAGCATGGTCAGCCTCAAATCATTGAGCGAAGCCTGTATCTCCATAATTGTATTATGATGGGCCAGGCCGTAAAGAATCGCGGCATCTCGCTTGATGCGTGGATAAAGCGGCGTTCTTCGCGCAGCGCGTAAAAGCGCCTGTGTTTCCTGTACGTCCAGCCCAAACCCAAAAGCCAGCCGCAACACGTTATCCCTCGACGGCTTTCGTGAGCCGCGAAAGAGCTGATGCCCAAAGCCGCGCTCAATTCCGGCGCGGCCTATGACGTGCTCTCTGACCATGTTTTGCTCTTGGCACAGCATTTCAAGATATTCAGTAAATGTCGGCGCTACAAGCGAATTTTCATTTTCATTGAGATAACTGCGCAGATCGGCTGCTTTGAAAATTCTTCTGAGCAGGGTGCTTGTCCCCGCTGGAATCGGAGTCTCATTATTAGCTTTCATGTTCATTTCCTCCCTTGACGGGTTTGTCTTTGCGGGGGTCACTGGGCTTTTCCGCATCGGCGGGAATGCACCACGACTTCCCAAAACGGGAGAGGCCGGGGATACGACCCTGTGTGCAATATTGATTGACGCGCCGTTCCGACACACCCCATTTATAAGACGCCTCCCGGACGGAAATATAACCTTTCACCGTTTCCGCCTCCTGCAATTACAATTCTTCAATATACATTCTATACTAATATTAGAATACATACAAGAGCGTCAACATGAAACGGTAAAAATGTGCGAAACAAAAGTGGCAAGCAAGGCAGACCAGCGCGCACTGCGCACTGGTCTGCTTTGCTTGCTGGGGGCTTTCGCCCCCAGTCCCCCGTTGATCGCCCCGCGTTGCGGAGCGGCTGCGCACCCCTTTCGGGGCGCTAATTCAGTGACTGTCACCTCTGCTGGGCATCGGGTTCGCGCTCCTGCGCGCGGGAATCCGTTCCCAGAAACCTATCCACATTGGATTTTGCAACAAGGATTTCTCTCATATCCGAGCGCGCCTGAGTGTATTCCAGGCGCGCTTTTTTCTTTTCCTCCAGCAGCGATGCGTACTCGGCCCGTAGGCTTTTGACGGTGGGGATCTTCGTCAGCCCCAGCTCGTCAAATGCTTTTTTCGCTGCCTGATGCAGCAGGATATCCGCCTCGTGCTCGGACCGGAATTTCTTACTGTACCCGGCTTTGCGGTAGTCAATATAGGTCTGTCGGGTCTTGCTGTAATCGACAATGTGCTTCTGCAAGGCAGCGTTGGCGGTCAGCTTCGCCTCCAAATCCTTCATCCGATCCGAGCTGGAGTTGAGCCGCGCGGTGGCTGCCGTGGATTTTTCTGCGAGGACATTGTAGCGGTCAAGCCCCTTCTCCTGAAGATAAATGAGCGTCCGCGCCATCGCTTTGAGGTTGTGAACCTTCGCCCAGCGTTCAAAGCCCGGCCCCTTGCCCGCCTGAATCTTTTCCTGAATGTCGATGAGCAGGCTGACCGATTGCACCGGCGCTTTGGGAATACCGCCACGGCAAACAGGCTCACTCCTGCTCCCGGCGATGCGCTCACGGATCGCCTCCTCCGTGTAGTCATCGCCCAGGGTACTCTCTCGGCAGCGGGTGAACTTCTCCTGTCCCGGCGCACGGAACGAGAGATGTTTTCCGCGCTTGATCTCATAACCGGCCGCCTGCATTTCAGCAAGGAATGCTTCAAAGTCGAGCGGGCGCTTCTCCAGCACGGTGTCGATGGCCTGTCGGAGCCGCTCCTGAAAAGAGAGAGGACGGTCGCCGCCCATCGCGTCCAGCCACTTGCCGTAATGCCCCCGGCTGGGCTTGGGGTTTTTAATGACGGACACCCCATGCTCCAGACAAATCCTGTCGCTGATACGGCGCAGGGCGAAGGCAGAACCGATGAAATTCCGAAACTTGCGCTGGCAGTCCAGATCGGTGGAATTAAAAATGATGTGATTGTGGACGTGCGCTCTATCAATGTGCGTGCAGACAATAAAAGAGTGCCGCCCCTTTGTGAAAGCCAGTGCCAGCTCCTGCCCGATGCGGTTTGCCTCTTCCGGCGTCACCTCGCCGGGCAGAAAGGCTTGACGGGTATGGTAGGCGATGATATCCTGGCTATCCTGACTGCGCCCAGTAAGCTGTGCATACTGCCGCTTGGAAAGGGCGAACTCAGCATCGGCGGTCTTGGAATCGCACATGAAAGAGGAAATGAGTTCACCGCTTCTTGTCTTCTCCGGGTTAGCGACATAGGCGATGACATCCTCAATCGTCCTGCCGCTCCCGGCATGGATAGGAATCAGTCTTGTGGCGGCGATAAGTGTCACCTCCTTTTGCCTGCATGGTTGCCCGGCGTGGTATAATACACTTGCACACAGTGAAAGCTGATAAAAATAAGCAGAAACAGGATCGTTTGTTTTGAAAGGAAAGGAGCAACCGAAGCATGGAAAACAGAATCTATTTAGCCATCGACCTCAAGTCTTTTTATGCTTCGGTTGAATGTATCGAACGCGGGCTTGATCCGATGAAAACGAACCTCGTTGTAGCTGACGAGAGCCGAACGGAAAAGACCATCTGTCTTGCGGTATCGCCTCCGCTGAAACGCTATGGCATCCCCGGTCGGGCAAGGCTGTTCGAGGTGGCGCAAAAGGTCAAAGAAGCAAACGCTCTGCGGCAGAGAAGCGCGCCGGGGCATCGCTTCGCCGGTGCATCACATGACGATCCCGAACTCAAAGCATCGCCGGAGCTGGCGATTGATTACATCATCGCCCCTCCGCGCATGGCGCTCTATGTGGAATACAGCACGCGCATTTACGAAACCTATTTGAAATATATCGCGCCTGAAGATATCCATGTCTACTCCATCGACGAGGTGTTCATGGATGTGACGAGATACCTGAACACCTATCAACTCACCCCGCGACAACTCGCCATGAAAATGATCCTCGATGTGCTTGGCACGACCGGCATCACGGCCGCCGCAGGCATCGGCACCAATCTCTACCTCTGCAAAATTGCGATGGACATTGGCGCCAAGCACATCCAGCCGGACGAAAACGGCGTACGGATTGCCGAGCTGGATGAGATAAGCTACCGCAAATCCTTGTGGGGCCACCGTCCGCTCACCGACTTCTGGCGGGTGGGACGGGGCTACGCCAAGAAGCTGGAGGAGCACGGTCTTTACACGATGGGTGACATCGCCAGATGCTCTATCGGCAAGCCTGCGGATCGCCACAACGAAGCTCTGCTTTACAAGCTGTTTGGCGTCAACGCCGAGCTGCTCATCGACCATGCATGGGGATGGGAGCCTGTTACCATTGCCGATGTGAAAGCCTACAAACCCAGCACGAACAGCATAAGCTCAGGACAGGTATTGCAATCGCCCTATCCCTGTAACAAGGCAAAACTCATCGTCCGGGAGATGACCGATCTGCTGGCGCTGGACTTGGTGGACAAGGGACTTGTGACCAATCAGCTTGTGCTGACGATAGGGTATGATATCGAAAACCTCACTGACCCGAAGCGGCGGCAAGCCTACCGCGGCGAGGTCACCACAGACCATTATGGACGCGCCATTCCCAGGCACGCACACGGAACGGCTAATCTCGGGAGATACACCTCTTCAACAAAACTGATTCTCTGTGGCCGGTAATACATACGCTTTTCATGTCGCTCACCTCATAGTAATATTGGAGCAATATCAAACGCCTGCTGGCATCAGCCCGCGGCTCATTGTGAGATCGTGATGCTTCTGAGTATTGCTCCTGACATTTAGTTTACACATGCCGCATACGTTATGCAAACATTTTTGTTTGCAATTCGTGTTCTTATATTCATCTACTGGAGCAAATATAATTGTAACCAGAGGTGAATACAGTGGACAAAAAGTTTGTGGTTACACCCAAGACTGAGCGGTCTGTGACAATGACCATTCGCATTGATACGGAATACAATCAAAAACTGGAAGAAGTCGCGTTAAAAAGCGGGCGCTCCCGCAACGAGCTGATTAATATGGCGATCAAGTTTGCCTTTGATCATATCGAGTTTATAGACAGCAGCTCGCAAAAGAAATAACCCGCAAAGGGAAAGGCGGCATAACCGATTCTGATGCAATCGATTATGCCGCTTTTTTTGTCATGCGCAAATAGATTTGATTGCAAAGTTCAGGTCTTCCAGCCGGTCAACAAACCATTCCGCCAGCTTGGGAATCCCATAGGGACTGATCACGAAAGCGATGATGGCTGTGGTCAACGCCCCGCCCGGCTCTTTCAGCAGAATCAGCGTCAGCAGCGCCAGCGTGAAGAGCAGGGTGGAGATGACTCCCAGCACCGCGCCGGAAAAGCCGCAGACGAATCGGCAAACACCCACCATGATAGACAAGGCCAGCGTGATGGGAAATAAAACAATCTTAAAAAGAAGCCGCATGGCAAGCCCCCTTTCTAATCGTCAGAGGACGTGCCGTCCCCCGGCTTTTTCGGTTCCAGAACCCGGATATCCGGCTCCGGCGAGGAAATGTACATTTCCTCGGCATCCTGCTGCGCCTTTTGCAATATAGCTATGGCTTCGGTCTGTGAATGAAATAACCGCTTATACATCACTGCGTAATCCGGCATGATTTATCCCTTCTGCTCTTAGCGTTGGTTGATGTTACCTTGCTTCGAGTGGGATTGCAAGAGGGTAAAAGCACATTGTTTCAGACTATTCTCAGGGCCTGTTTTGTTGCTTCTGCTTGACCCGGTTCCGCGAGAAACATATAATAGCACTTGCGCCATATATCACAACAACACAGGAGGATTTGGAATGAGCGAAAATAGTAAACCGGCCACCATGCTGGAAGAATACGAGCCGGAGCAGGCCGCCAAGCTCAGATGGACGGAAGCGGTTGACGGCCCGATTTGCGAACTGTTCAGCGCACTCAAGCTGGAAAAGCTGTCCGCCGAGGACGGCAACGGAAACAAGGTAAAGCTGAGTGTGACCAAAGATAATGAAATCAAAATTGAGCTGTCGTCCGTAACCATCCGGTGACACAAAGCGCCCGCTGGCTTCGATCAAGCAGCGGGCGCTTTTGCATTGTGCTACCCGATTTTGGACAGAGCCGTGAGGATGCCTCCGGCGCGCTCCCAAACCTCATCCAGACGGACACGCAAGTCCTCAATGTCGGCGGCGTAGATACTGCCCGTCTCGTTTGCTTTTTTGGCGTATTGATTTAAGTTGTTGGAGCAGTAGCGCAGAAGGGATACCAGCTCCCGCACCTCGGTGAGATCAAGGCTGATGAAATATCCGTCAATCCCCACCTTGCGAAAGTAGGCCCCCGAACTGGTGATGCCCATCGCGGCCATGCGTTCACGGATGAGGGCGGCTTCCTCCTCGGTGGCGGCAAAATGGAACCGCACCGAACGCCTGCGGGCAGCTTGCTTGCGGCTCATTGCTCGGCCCCATCCTTGGATTTGTGGATTTTCTCCGCGGCTTCCTTTTTCGGGCGGGGAGTGTCCGTTGCCTCCCTGATCTGCTCCAGCACCGAGGGCTTTTCATTATGCGGGGATTTCGGAAGTACCGCGGTGGTACCTCCGAACATATCCACCAGGAACTGTTTGCCGCCAAGCTGAAGCGCCGCGGTGAATGCCTCGTTAAAATCAGCGTATTGCTTTTCGGCTTTGGGAATGAATACCGCCTCGCCAATGTGCGGAATCGCCCCTTCGTAAGCGCCGACCTCCAAGCTGCCATCCTTGTGAATGCGCATATAGCCGCCGTCCTCGCCGCCGATGTAGTAGAAAGCGCCGCGACCGTTTAGACGGAAGATAGCGTCCTCCGTCCAGTGAAAGCGGCTGTTCTCGGTAATAGTCTGCCAGAGCGCAAATTCATCTTTTGTCATATTGGCTCCTCCTCACCGCTCCAAATCGCTCTTGAATCGGTTGTGTTTCTGTTCCCCGGATTCCTTCTTCAGGCGGGGCGCGTCTTTGGCCTCCTTGATCTGCTCCAGCACCGAGGGCTTTTCACCGGCAAGCGTCTCCGGCGCAAGCTCACGAAGTTCCTCGTGGGTCTGCCCATCGGTCAAATCCGCTTTGGGAACAGCCATGTTGTTGCGCAGGCCGTCAATCATATTATAATTTTGCTCGGCGCTCATCTCAGCGGCAGTCAGGGGATTTGGAATCTCCCCGCATAATTCATCCTTCATATGTGCAAGGGTGCGGGCCGCATAATTGGCTGCCGCCGCCTTTTCAGAACCGCAGTAGCGTCCCCAATAGAAATCCCGCGCACCGTTTTCAGCGGTAAACTGCCAACAGACAAAGGGATCGGGGGCATTGGGATTGTGGCCGATGGCAAAGCCGCGCTGATTGTCGAACCAAACGGAGCGGGTAATCTCGTAGCCATGCACGACATGACCGGCCTCCAGCGCACCGGGCAGGGCGAACCGCTCCGCCCCCAGCTCCTGATACAGCTTTCGGAAGTGCGTAGCAAAGCCGTCGATCAAGATGGTGTGAGAGTTCAGAATGGCGCACCCGAATGCACGGTCGGGCAGAGCAAAGGCAGAGGCCCATTCCTTATTATCGCGAGAAAAGCGGCCATCGGAGGTGTGGAGATGGATGTTGTATTCCAGTACCGCCTTTCCAGCTCCCAGTTAGCGGGCCGATATTGTCAATGATATTCGCATCGGACGGAACTCCGTCATAAGCCACGTCCTCTGTGTACCAGAGAAAGTCCTCCAAATCGGGGCGTTCCTCCGTGGATAAGCTCACGCCTGTTACCTCCGGCGCGGAAATACTGCCGCTTTCCGTGGCCGCAGGCGGGGTTTGTTCCTCCGGCGACGGTGTGGCGGGCGCTGTTTGCTCCGTCCTCGGCGCAGGAGATTCCTTTACTGCTGCTGACCGCAGATTGGGCGGTATAGTGAGAATGCCTATCACAAGCATCAGCAGATTGGCCGCGATAAGCACGGCGGTCATGGCTTTCTTCAATTTCATCAACCCTTCTTAATTCGTTTTATTTCGGACGGAGTAAGCCTTGCCCTCCCCCGCCGCAGGGTTATGGTTATGCCCAAAAGAATTATAGTGACATACAGCAGAGGGTAAACGATGGTTTTGATAATGTTGGGATATGTTAAGGCGCGTAGTTGCAGCACGGCCAGCCTTACGGCTGAAAACCATGCGGAGTAAAGAAGAAAGAACGCCCCCTGCCGCAAGCGCAGACGCTTGACCAACCAGAATACCAGCGCCAGACCCAGCGCGGCCCCGGCCAGCTCGTAGAGCTGCGTGGGATGAACGGCACGGGACGCGGAGAGGAAGGGCAGCCATTCGCTCAACACCTGCTGATAGTCGGCCTTGGCCCGGAAGATCACGCCCAGCGGTCCGGAGGTAGCCCGTCCCGCGCAGCAGCCGTTGAGGAAGCAGCCCATCCGGGCAATGCAAAAGGCCACGCCTCCGGGGAGCGTCATAGTGTCCAGACCGGCCCACACCGGCTGCTTCCATAGTCGCAGGGCCGCAACGAGTGCCGCGGCCGCACCCATGACGCCGCCATAGAAGGACAGGCCGGCCCAGCGCAGGCTGTACCATTTCAGCCCACCCAAATAGTTGCCCGGATTGGCCGCCGTGTTCCACAGCCGCGCCCCGATGAGAAAGGCGGCGGCCATGATCAGGAGCAGAACTATGGCCCGCGCCAGCCCCAGCCCCGCCCGCCGGAGAGCGGGCAGAGCCAGGGCGCAGCCCACGATGGCGGCAAGGGAAGCACACAGATTATACGCGGGTATTTCCCAGCCATTTATGTCAAACAGTGGGTACATATCTACTGCGCCAAAGGTCTGGAGCCTTGAATCTGCATTAGGGCGTGAAAGTCGCTCTCCGGGAAGAGGATAATTAATTTCAGTTCGCCGGAGAGAATAACGCCTGTTTTGTTCGCATTATAAGAGGCGCGCAGCTCGCCTCCAAGCCCGCCCATCTCCTGGTCGATGGGAGTCAGGGTCAAAATACCCGTGGATGAATCATACGCGGCGGCAGATGCGCCTTCCTCGCTGTCGCCGAGCATGAACAAGCCACTATTCTCGTCTCCGGCAGCTATGGAAAAGGGTCTTTCATTGACCACGCCGATTTGCTCCTCCAGTCCCAGTAAGACTCCGGCGATGTCACAGCCCGCATATTCCTCATTGAGTGCATCAGTGACCGAATCTAAAATGCCGTCGCCTCCGCTGCTGCCTCCACTATCCTCCGATGAGGCGGGCTTCTCCAGTTCCGCCCGGAGCGTATCGGAAATGAACACGCTGGTGATGGTCATAGCGCCATCCTCATAGCTGCCCACCAACTCGTCAAAGGTGGGGGCGCCGCCAATCGTCACCTCCGTCACCGGTGCAGCGAGCTTGAAGCTTAAGCTCAGCTCCGGCTTATCGCTTTCGGGGTCGTCGCCCGGTTTGAATAGTTGTAATTCCTTGGGGCATCCGGCCTGAATATAGCCCAGCAGGGTAAACTTGGTGGAAGCCCCGCCCGCGCCCTTCATCGCACCGCTCCAGCTCTCCTTCACCGCGTTTTCGGAAAGCGGGGCGAAGCGCAGGGCGTAGCCGTCATACTGCGACTTCCCGCCATCGGGAACATCCTCCACGATGTTGAAGGTGATGGCTTGGTTAAAGAATGCTTTGACCTCGTTCAGCGCGGCCAGATACGCAGCCTCGGCCTTGCGTTGCATATACACGCTGACGGACTGCGTTACCGGGTAGAGGCGTTCATAAAGCTGCGCCTTATAACCGCCCACCAAGGTTTCGATCTCCGCTTGGGTCGGGTCGGGGATGGTAACGGAGCCTTTGTTGCTTTTAGCCTCAATATCCGTAACGACGGCGGCCTTTTCCATATCGCCCAGCGTCCAGAAATGGCGGGCATAGCGGTCTATCTCCGCTTCGATAGCGGCCTTGGCGTCGGCTTCGTCGGGGTTGGCCTCGGCTATGTCGATTAGCACCTGCCGCCAATCCTTCAGACTGCGGGCCTTCCAGCCATTCCCCCCATCCAGCGTGCCGGAGAATTGGTCGTTGAAATAGACATAGACCTCGTTAATCTTATCCATTTTCATCGCCATGCCCTGCTCAAACAGACTGCTGATGGTGTAGTCAAAGATGAACAGTCCGCTGGCGGCAAGTCCCCACGCGGCAGATTCGGCATAGGAGAGCGCCAGCATCGCCGTATCCTTATATAAGCCGAGGGTGTCGGCATCTGTCTTTTCTGTACTCAGCATCACCGCACCAATTTTCACCGCTGCCGCCACCTTGCCCAGCTTGTTCATCTTTTTGTAGGCGGAATCAGCCAGCGCCGTGTCAAAGGTCGGACTACCGAGGGATGCCATGTTCAGGATCGTACCTGTGAGGTCTGTGGCAAAACCAGCTTCACCGGCTGCTCCTTCCATGCCGCCCATAAACCCGTTGTGGGCGGTGATGATCTGCGCCGCAAGGCTCGCCGATTCCTCTCCATCTGCGCCGCCGCCAGCCACATATTCACTAAGCGTTTTCATTGCCTGCTGCTGGTCGATGCCGGTAACGTCTGCATAAATGTCGGTGATATAGGCACTGCGTTTGCCCTCATTTCTGACATGGAACGCGCCAAAGGTGGAGAGATGGTCGGTGTAGATAATAATCTCATTGGTAGCCGTGTCCACCTCGAACAGCACATCTTCCCACTCACCGGTGGTTTCGTTTCTGTACTTCGCACCCACGCATTTTGCCGGATCCTGCCCATCCTCGCAGTATGCGGTATCATAGGGGATGCGCAGGGTGATGAAGTCCGAAAGCTCGGTCATGTCGCCCAGCTTGAAGTCGTAGGCTTCGATTTTGTAGCCTTCCTCTTTGTTTTCTTCCACAGACTGCTTGGCTACGGTCAATTCCGCTTCGCCGTCCAGCACATAACCGCCCAGCTCCACGCTGACGCCGTTTTCCAGTTTGATGCCGGTGGTCTCCGGCGAAAGTGTCGCTACATCGCTTTTGCCGCCGCCTCCACCACCGCATCCGGCAAGACTGCTCAAAAGCAGCGCCGCCGCGAGTAAAATAGATACTGTCTTTTTCATATCGGGTTCCTCCCTTTCGTTACCAATCACTGATTTCCGCCCGTACGCCTGTTTCATGCCACAGCTTTTGTGCGGCCTCCACAACCGTCTGTTTGTGAAGCATACCGTGCAGCAAATCTACCCGCATGGTCTGAGCCGCGTCGCCAAAGGTAAGGCACATCCGTTCCTGATCAATTTGAACGGCGTTCAGGCGCGCGCCATGCACCCCGTCCAGACCCCACCGGTAAATTTCGCTGCCGATGAGGATACCAAAGGTAGATATCACGGTTTCCTCGGTGTCCTTTTTCATTTGGCAACCCGGCATGGAGACGAGAGCAGATGGCACCGCAAGGATGCGATTATCCCAAATGAGTGTTGCGTCATAGAGCAGACGGCTCTGCCTCACCAATAACAGGAGAGAGATAAGGCTGATCGATCCAAAGACGAAAACCGCTTCTAACATGAATGCTATCCCGAACCACACCGCCAAACAAATACTGGCTGCGAACAATACGGCATATCTGTTGCGTCGTTTGCGGATTAATCTCATTTGCACCATACCTCCTCCAGTATTCATTTTAGGGAAGGATGTCTCAAAAAGCATCGTTCGAAAGGATGAGTTTACAGAAAAAAGCCCCTCACCCTTTTGGGTGAGAGGCCTGTTAAATCCAGTATTTATGCGGTTTTATGGTTCATCCAACCGTTTGGTTTTTCAGCAGGGTGCTGATGAGCTCCGCGCGGCTCCCTACATCGTATTTTGAAAAAATACTTCTCGCGTGTGTTTTAACGGTGTTCTCGCTGATGAACAAAGCCCCGGCAATCTCACGGTTGGATTTGCCGGCAAGGATCATCTGCAATACCTCCTGCTCCCGGACGGTCAGCGGATCAAGGGTTTTAATTTGACGAACAATGT
>Ga0228535_1000709_pt1 | contig 79505 bp, 84 predicted proteins | sample SJ1metagenome_FD_168457 | JGI IMG/M metagenome (GOLD analysis project Ga0228535, IMG submission 168457) | Enriched culture of PCE-dechlorinating microbial communities from Ithaca, New York, USA - SJ1 | ecosystem: Engineered > Modeled > Simulated communities (microbial... > Unclassified | place...
ATTTTCTCTATGATTTTCTGTATAATTAGTTCCATAAGAGTATCTCCTTTGCTGTGATTTCTTGTGGTTCTTGTCAAATTACATGATATCACAGGGGAGATACTCTTTTTTCTTATTCTTGGTTTTTTTCCCAAAGTAATTTTACACTAACTTTATCATCATTATCATCTTCCCATATCAAAAATAAATTTGGTTAAAAAACTTATCCTCGCATATGTTTTGGGGAATACTAGCAAAAACCAGCCATGTGGTTGTAAGGGGCCGGTAATGTTAAACTACCTGTTAAAAATAGGCAGCCTGCTTCGTGGGAAGCAGAAAAATTTTCGAAGCAGTGAGAATCCCCCCCCACTTACCGGTAAAGATATCCTGGGGCCGGGACTGCAACACAACCTGGAATTGCTCCGCGGACTTCTGGGTGATAACCCGGACTTTATCTTCCGTGAGTTTCTCATCGGGAATTCTCTCCATGCCGCCCTGATCTTTTTGGATGGTATGGCGGATAAGACAACAGTCAACGAAAGCATACTCCAACCCCTCATGTATGACTCGCGTCTTGTCGCTTCCCGGCATTCGACGGCCAATGCGGACATTGAAACCCTGGATAAAACCCTGCTGGCAGTGGGCGAAGTCATAAAGAGTTCCCACCTGTCGGAGATAGTACGGGGCTGCCTTTCGGGCAAGACAATCCTCCTGATAGATGGCTGCAGCCAGGCTGTCATTGTCAATACTCAGGGCTGGGAAACCCGGAGTATCACGGAACCTATGACCGAAGCCGTGGTCAGGGGTCCCCGGGAAGGTTTCACTGAAAACCTGCGTTCCAACACCACCATGTTGAGACGTAAAATAAAAAATCCGGCTCTGACCCTGGAAACAGTGACTTTAGGCCGGGAAAGCCGTACTGATCTATGTATTGCCTACATAAAAGGGGTTGCCAACCCCAAATTGATCCGGGAAATCAGATACCGCCTGCAGCGAATCGACACTGATGCGATCCTGGAATCCGGTTATATTGAACAATTTATTGAGGACAACCCCTATTCTCCTTTCTCCAGCGTCGGCAACAGTGAAAAACCAGATGTCGTCGCGGCCAAAATTCTGGAAGGCAGGGCCGCCATCTTTACAGACGGATCACCTTTTGTCCTGACAGTGCCAATGCTCTTTATTGAGGGCTTCCAGTCCTCCGAGGACTATTATTCTCGCCCCTTTTATGCCAGTATTGTCAGGCTTTTGCGCTTCCTGGCCTTCTTTATCAGCACGCTGTCCCCCGCCCTCTACGTGGCGCTGAGCACCTTTCACCAGGAACTGATCCCGACCGCTCTTCTCTTAACAATGGCTTCGGCCAGAGAAGGGGTCCCTTTCCCCGCCGTAGTGGAAGCGCTGATCATGGGCGTTATTTTTGAAATACTGCGGGAGGCAGGCGTGAGGCTGCCCCGTCCGGTTGGTCAGGCCATCAGTATCGTGGGGGCGCTGGTCATCGGAGACGCTGCAGTTTCGGCTGGTTTGATCGGAGCTCCCATGGTCATCGTAGTCGCCCTGACAGCCATAGCTTCCTTTGTAATCCCCAGTCATACAGATATTCAGAGCATCCTTCGCTTCCTTATCCTGATTTTCGCGTCTGTCCTCGGCATTTTTGGCATATCTATCGCCATCCTTTTGATTATGATCCATCTCTGTTCCCTCCGCTCCTTCGGCGCTCCTTATCTCTCACCGCTTTCCCCCTTAAGTCCGGGAGATTTAAAGGACACCTTTATCCGTGCGCCTCTCTGGGCTATGTCCCTGCGTCCCCGAACCATCGGCTGGAAGTCGCCCCGGCGGCAAAAGTACTTGCTCCGGCCACGTACGCCTCCGGACCTGGAAAAAGAAAGGGATTCAACTTCATGAATACATTGCTTAGATATGCAGCTCTAACCGCGGCAATTTTTCTCATACTCTCAGCATCTGCCGGTTGCTGGAGCCGCCGTGAGCTTAATGACATCTCCATTGTGGCTGGAACGGCTCTCGATAAGACAAATGACCCTGACATTTTCAGGATCACGGCGCAGATAATCAGGCCGGCCAACATCGGTACTCCCGGCCGGGGAAGCGGCAGGGGCCAGGAAAAAGTCTTTCTCAACGTTTCGGAAACAGGTACGGAGACTTTTGAGATAATCAGGAAAATGGCAAGGAAAGTCAGCCGCAGGTTGTACTGGTCCCATAACGAGGCCCTGATCATTGGCGAAGCGCTGGCCCGGGAGGGAGTCAGGAAACACCTGGACTTTTTCTACCGGGATAACGAGACCCGTCTCAACGTCATGGTTTTCGTAGCCAGGGGAGAAGCCGCAAATACTTTGTCGCCTAGCGCACAACTGGAATCTATCCCGGCTTATGACCTGTACAGACTATCCAAAATACAGGCTGTAAATTCCCTGTCGCCCAATGTAGATTTAAGGGACTTCTTGCAGACCCTGCTGAGCAAAACAACATCCGCCGTTTTGCCTGTTATCGAACTGATTGAGCAAGAGGGAGAAACCGGGCTGGCCATAACAGGCGCCGTGGCGTTCAAAGGGGATAAAATAATCGGGGAACTTACTCCTGACGAGATCAGGGGCTATCTCTGGATCACAAACAAAGTGCAGAGCGGAATAATCTTGATAGACTGTCCCGCGGGGGAAGGCGCCGCCTCACTGGAAATTATCCGGTCCAGCGCCAGCATTACTCCTGAAATTAAAGACGGTATCCTGCAGTTTACAGTAAAAGTCAGAGAAGAGGGATTACTGGGCTCCCAAAACTGCCCCCTGGACCTTACAGAACCCGAGACCTGGAGCGCCCTGGAAAAGAAACAACGGGATGCCATTTATAAAGAAATATCCTTAGCCCTTAAAAAAGCTCAGGAATTGAACACCGATATTTTTGGCTTTGGCAATAAAGTGTATCGACGCTATCCCTCCGTCTGGAAAAATATCGAACAGGATTGGGACAGTATTTTTCCCGGACTTGAAGTTACCATTGAGATCCAGAGCAGGCTGCGGCGAAGCGGTGAGATAACGAGGACAATTGTTCCGGAATAGGGGTATTAAACATGCTGGAAAAAGGAAAAATCTCGGCAGTACAACTAGCGTATGTGGTATTTATACTTATAACCAGTCTTTCAGTAATTTTCGTCCCTGCCCAACCGGCCAAACACCTGGCCTGGCTGGCTTTGCTGGGAGCGCTGGGCGAGGGCCTGCTTTTCTTTTATGTGTGTACCACCTTAGCTCAAAAGTTTCCTGATAAGACCCTGATTGGAATAAATGATGCTGTCTTCGGTCCTCTGCTGGGCAAACTGGTTTCTCTGGCTTTTTTGTGGTATTTTATCCAGATTGCGTCCTATAATCTCCGGGCCATCGCGGATTTCTTTGCCACCCTGTTTCCCGAGACCCCCATTGTTGTATTCCTGCTTTTTCTCGTCCTCACCAGCGCCTCAGCTGTTCGGAACGGTATTGAGGTCATAGCCAGGTGCAGTGTTCTGATCGTGCCCCTCCTGATTTTCAACTATCTCTTTGATGACATTTTGCTGATCAAGGATATGGACTTTTCCAGCCTGCTCCCCCTGGGGGATGTACCCCTCACAGACTTTTTAAAGTCGGTCCACGCTATTAATTCTGTCCAGTACGGAGAAACAGTGGTTCTTTTGATGGTCTACCCCTTTTTGAGTAACATAAAGAAAGCCAGGGTTTCTGTGGCGGCATTTATAATAGCCGCTGCCCTGATGGCCGGCTCCGCAGCCAGGAATACTGCCGTCTTAGGCAGTTTGGGTCCGATTACTACCTATACCACCTTCCAGACCATCAGGGTCATTAATATCGGGGAATTCTTAACAAGGCTGGAGATTTTGATTGCAGTGGCCTTCATCTTCATGGCCTTCATCAAGATCTCCGTCTTCTACTATGCCTCGGTCCTCGGCCTTGCCCAGCTGCTCAAGCTGCGAACTTACCTGCCCCTGGTACTGCCCTCCGCGGTATTGATAACGGTCTTCAGCATCATCAATTTTACCAGCGCTATCGAAGCAATGCACTTCACCAGCGAAACCTATCCCTACTACAGCCTGCCCTTTCAAATCGGCTTACCCCTTTTCACTTTAGTTATTGCCAAGGTGAGAGGACTGCCCGGTAAAAAGAAGGGACTTTCCCCATGATTGCCTTAGTAATACTCGCTTTCTCTCTTGCAGTCATACCGGAGACTCTGTCCCTGATCAAAAAAAAATACTGGCGGGAACTTGCGGTTTTTGCAGCCATATACCTGGCTGCCTTTATTTCAAGCGTGCTTTTGACCCTGGGCTACGAACTGCCCAGTCCCGCCAAAGGAACAGAGAGCCTGATTAAGTGGGTTTTCAGTCTTTTTACATAGCTGCGGCCTCTGTGATTATCGCCGCCACATACCTGGCCGTGCTGACCAAATGGCCAACCTTTATCTCCTCTTCCGTTGTATGTACTTTATTCATACCCGTACCCAGGTTAACCGTTCTGATCCCCCTGGCGTTAAAATAATTGGTGTCACTTCCCCCGCCCGAGGATGTGACGATAGCCTGTAGTCCTGCTTTTTCGGCAGCCCTTTTGGCAAGTTCGATCAACGGGTCCTCCTCGTCCACAGCAAACGCCGGATACATCCGCTCCGTTATAATATCCGCTTTTGCGGCGAATTCCCGGCACGACTCCTCGATACATTCAACCATGTGCCTTGTTTGCCTGTCCAGCTTTTCATCGGACAGGCTTCTGGCTTCACCTTTGATTTCCACCCTGTCACAGACGATGTTGGTTGCCTGGCCTCCTGATATAACCCCTATATTAGCCGTGGTTTCTTCATCAATACGGAGGAGTTTCATGCGGTCGATAGCTCTGGCAGCTGCCTGAATGGCGCTGATGCCTTGTTCCGGTTCGGCCCCGGCATGGGACGCCTTTCCGTGAATAACGGCCTCTATCTTATCCTGAGCGGGTCCCCGGTTGATAATGGTCCCCGGTTCACCGCCGCTGTCTAAGACATAGCCTATCCTTGACCGTATAAGGTTGCTGTTTAGATAACGTGCGCCCAGCAGTCCCGCTTCTTCACCGATAGTAAAAAGCAACTCTATCTCGCCGTATGGCAGGTTATTTTCCCTGATATGCCGGATTGCTTCCAGGATGACTGCAATTCCCGACTTGTCGTCGGCGCCGAGAATTGTCTCACCCTTACTGTATATAACCCCATTTTCAATAACCGGTTCAATCCCCTCCCCGGGAGCGACCGTATCCATATGGGCAGCCAGCAGCAAAGGCAGGCTGCTTTTTCGACTGCCTTTCAGGCGACCGATCAGGTTGCCCGAATCAGCCCCAGCGGATGATGCGGAAGTATCATCGATAACAACTTCCAGGCCCAGGTCTTCCATTTTCCTTCTCAGGTATTCTGCAAAATCTTTTTCTTTTTTGCTGAGGCTGTTTATTTTTACCATTTCAATAAATTCATTTACCAGCCGTTCTTGGTCAATCATAGCAAACCTCCGTATTTTTCTATATTAATAATATACCATTAATCTAATGCTGAAGCGAGCGGGGAGAATAAGCCGCAATAGTGCAAGCATGCACTATTGCGTGCATTTTTGCACAGTAGCAAGTATTGCCTCTCCTTACATCATTTCTGCCGGGAAGTGTGCTAATCTGCACCTTCTTTTTAATATTAAATTAAGTTAGTTTACTCACAGATCTTCATCCGGCTTAAACCTATGTTAACCCAATCACTCTTTCCAATTAAAAAACAGGTGTTGGCACAGTTCTTGCGTAAATGGTAATACACAAATATTTACGGAGGTGGATTTATATGCCATTAATGACAGAAGCCCAGTATATCGAGTCGATGCGCAAGATGAACTTCAAGCTCTACCTTTTCGGTGAACAGGTCCAAAACATTGTGGACAACCCGATCGTCCGTCCATCCCTTAATTCCGTTGCCATGACCTATAAGCTGGCCGAAGATCCCCAGTACGAAGACCTCATGACCGCAACATCCAGCCTTTCCGGCAAGAAAATTAACCGTTTCTGCCACCTGCACCAGAACCATGACGACCTCGTAAAGAAGGTTAAGATGCTCCGGCTCTTGGGGCAGAAGACTGCTGCCTGTTTCCAGCGTTGTGTCGGTATGGATGCCATCAACGCCGCAGACAGCGTTACCTTTGAAATGGATGAGAAATACGGGACCCAATACCACAAACGTTTTCTCGCCTGGTTGGAACAAATGCAGGAAAACGACTGGACCGTAGACGGGGCTATGACTGATCCCAAAGGGGACAGGAGCCTTTCGCCCTCTCAGCAAAAAGACCCTGACATGTACCTTCATATCGTAGAGGAACGTCCCGACGGTATCGTTGTCAGGGGCGCCAAGGCTCATCAGACAGGAGCCTTGAACTCCCATGAAATCCTGATCATGCCCACCATTGCCATGAGTGAAGCCGACAAAGACTATGCCGTTTCCTTTGCTATCCCAGCTGACAGCGAAGGAATAACATATATCTATGGACGCCAGTCCTGCGACACCCGCAAACTGGAAGACGGGACAATGGATAGGGGCAACGCCAGGTTTGGCGGTCATGAAACCCTTGTAATATTCGATAACGTCTTTGTCCCCCTGGAAAGAGTATTCATGTGCAGGGAATACGAGTTCTCCGGCGCCCTGGTAGAGCGTTTTGCCGGCTATCACCGCCAGAGCTACGGCGGCTGCAAAGTCGGCGTGGGAGACGTCCTGATCGGAGCAGCCGCACTTGCCGCGGATTATAACGGCGCCAGCAAAGCCAGTCATGTCAGAGACAAACTCATTGAAATGACTCACCTCAACGAGACCCTTTATTCCTGCGGAATTGCCTGTTCGTGCCAGGGCAGGCCAACCGCTTCCGGGACCTACCTGATTGACCTCCTGCTGGCCAACGTATGCAAACAAAATGTGACCCGCTTCCCCTATGAAATCGCCCGGCTGGCAGAAGACATCGCAGGCGGTCTTATGGTTACGATGCCTTCGGAGAAAGACTTAAAGAGCCCGGAAATCGGACACTATGTTGAGAAATATCTCAGGGGTGTTTTTGAAATACCGACCGAGCACCGTCTCCGCATCTTGCGGCTGGTGGAAAACCTGACCCTTGGCACCGCCGCCGTAGGCTACCGCACAGAATCGATGCACGGCGCAGGATCACCCCAGGCCCAGCGTATCGTAATTTCACGCCAGGCCAATCTCAACGCCAAGAAGAAACTGGCTAAAGATATTGCGGGCATACCGGAATAAACTATTAATTCAAGAGGTGAGTTTATGGACTGGAAAGATATTTACCAAAGCAAATTAACCACCGCGGAAAATGCGGTTAAAGCCATACAGTCGGGTAACCGCGTTGTAGTGGGCCATGCTACCGGCGAACCGCAGGTACTGGTGGAAGCTATGGTGGCACAAGCCCAAAGGCTGGAAAACGTAGAGATTGTACACATGGTAGCTATGGGGAAAGCCAAATACTGTCAGCCCGGTATGGAAAAACATTTCCACCACAATGCACTATTTGTGGGAGGTACGACACGCAAGGCCGTAAATGAGGGAAGGGCCGGCTACACACCCTGTTTCTTCTCCGAGATACCCCGTCTTTTTGCGCAGAACATTCTGCCTGTGGATATAGCCTTGATCCAGATAACCCGGCCTGATGAACATGGATACTGCAGCTTCGGTGTTTCTGTCGACTACACCCGTCCTGCCGCTTTAGCCGCGAAGGTAGTCATTGCCGAGGCCAATGACCGGATGCCCCGCACGCTGGGCGACTCATTTATCCATGTTTCCCAGCTCGATCATATCGTGGAGACATCCATCCCCCTGATCGAACTCCCCAAACCGGAAATCTCCGAAGTGGAGGAACGGATCGGCTACCATGTGGCCCAACTGGTCGAGGACGGCTCAACCCTGCAGTTGGGCATTGGGTCGATACCTGACGCTGTCCTCTTGTTCCTCAAAGATAAAAAGGACTTGGGTATTCATACGGAAATGTTCTCCGACGGGGTCGTTGAACTGGTGGAAGCGGGTGTCGTCACAAACAAAGCCAAGACGCTTCACCCGGGTAAAATGGTCTGCACCTTCCTTATGGGTACAAAAAAACTCTACGATTTTGTCAACAACAACCCGCTTGTCGAGATGTATTCCGTCGATTATACCAATGACCCCTTTGTTATCGCGAAAAATTACAAACTTGTATCTATCAACTCCGCCCTGCAGGTCGACCTGACCGGACAGGTCTGTGCCGACACCATAGGATACAAACAATACAGCGGCGTAGGCGGACAGGTTGACTACGTCAGAGGCTCCAGCCGTTCCCCCGGCGGCAAATCAATTATTGCCATGCCTTCCACGGCTATGGGAGGTAAACTCTCCCGTATCGTCCTGCATCTCGATGAGGGAGCCGCCGTCACCACTTCCCGTAATGACGTCCACTTCATTGTGACAGAATACGGACACGCCGACCTGCGCGGCAAATCCCTGCGGCAGCGGGCCGAAGCGCTTATCGCCATAGCCCATCCTGATTTCAGGAAATCATTAATAACTCATTTTGAAAAACGCAATCAATAAGTATACTTGTATATCTGCTGAGAAAAAGGGGGTGATTGAAAGGATCCGAAAAATGCATTTTTATAGTATTTGATTTTAAATTTGGGAGGTTGTTTTATATGGTTTTAAAAAGAGTAGAGGGAGGAGAACAGCCGTATATCCCGGCGGGACCGTTTAAGATTCGTATCCCCCTGGTGCATTTTGAATGGCAGTGGCCTGAGTTTTTTCAGGGTCTGATCCTCTGCGCCACCTGTCTGGGCGCCATACCCGTCCTGACCGAATACCTGGGTGTATCCTTCGAAGTGGCTCTAACCATGGTCATTATAAACGGTGGGCTCTATATGCTTCACTATTTACTGGGCGACCCTGTGGTACCCGGCTGGATCACTCCGGCTATCCCTTTGATTATGGCTTTTATGACCAAATACCAGATGGGGCCGGAGAGGACCCAGGCCCTCATCGCCCTGCAGCTTCTGGTCGCTTTTGCCTTCTTGTTCCTGGGCAGCACCGGCCTGGCCTTCCGTCTGGTTAAACTCATCCCCGATTCCCTCAAGGCCGGGGTTATCCTGGGTGCAGGCATTTCAGCCGTTATGAACGTGATGCAGGTGCGTTTCGCCAGCGCTCCTATCGTAATTACCATCGGTACCGTTATTGCTTTTTATCTTCTTTTTTCCGACAGTTTTAAGAGTGTGGCCAGGAAAAACCGCTTTATGTGGCAGCTTGCCAAGTACGGGATGCTGCCATCCATTATCGTCGCTCTAATTGTTGGTCCTTTCGTGAAGGAGCTGCCTTTTCCCCAGATCGAATGGGGGATTTCCACTCTTCACATCAGCGAACTTATCAATGGCTATACCATCTTTGGCATCGGTTTTCCCAAAATGGGATATTTCATTGACGCTTTACCGCTCCTGATAGCCGTTTACATCATTGCTTTTGGTGATTTCGTCCTGGCAGAGAGCGTTATCGGAGCCGCTGACAAAGACCGGCCTGATGAACTGATCCAATTCAACCCTAACCGTTCCAACCTGATTTCCGGGATAAGAAACTTTATTATGGCAATCGTAGCCCCTTATACCCAGCTTTGCGGCCCACTCTGGGCAGCAGTGACAGTTTCAGTAGCCGAGCGCTACAAGATGGGTAAGGACAGTATGTATTCACTGTGGGGCGGTATTGGAACTTTCCGCATAGCCACTTTCTTCGCCCTCTGGCTAATGCCGATAGTATCCCTGGTTAAACCATGCCTGCCCGTTGCTCTGGCGCTAACCCTGGTCGTACAGGGTTTTGCCTGCTCCTACATTGCTATGAATATGATTAGAAGCAATGCCCAGCGTGGTGTAGCAGGTTTCATGGCTGTTATCCTGGCAACCAAAGGCGCGGCCTGGGGTCTCGCCGCCGGTGTAGTCTTCTACCTGGTCTGCGAATATATGCCAAAATCACTTATGACAGCGCCCGCTACCAATATTAAAACTGATGCCTGAAAAAATGCCATAAGGACATAAATATCTTCTGCCGCCATGAGCGATTCCCTCTTTCATCCAGGAGGTAATTTCTCATGGCCGTAGAATTTATTTTAAAAATACAGTTCTTATAGAGGTCGGGTGAGTGGTATGATAAATCAAACCTCTTCACATGATAAACACTATAATAAAAAATCTTGCAGCGACTTTTTTATGTATGAACAGCTTGTAACGATCCTTGAATCAACTTATAACGGTATAATGGCCGTTAACAGAGATGGAATCATTACAATATGCAATAAATCTGCCGAACGTTTTCTTGAAAAACCGGCCCACGAAGTTTTAGGCATGTATATCGGAGATGTGCTAACCAATACGGGCCTCATAGAAGTGCTTAAGACGGGCGAACCTCAGGTCGGCAAAAAACTGGTGATTAAGGATCGCACCTTTATTACCAACAGGACGCCGATTCTCAAGGACGGGGAAATTGTCGGGGCTATCGGTGTTTTCCAGGATATTTCCGATCTTGACTCCATCTCGCGTGAACTAAAGAGTGTCAAAGAATTAAGCTGGGAACTCGATGCGATAATTGAGTCCTCATATGACGGCATCTACGTGACCGACGGTCAGGGCTACACTACCCGCGTCAATAAAGCGTATGAACGCATTACCGGCGTAAAAGGAACGGAGGTAATCGGACGTAATATGAAAGAACTGGTCCAGGCCGGTTTCTTCAACCAGTCCGTAACCCTGATCGTCCTTGAAAAGAGAGAGCCTGCCACAATCATGCAGGAAATAAAGAAGACTGGAAAATATGTCATAGTAACAGGAAACCCCATCTTCAACTCGGAAGGTGAAATTGTCTGCGTAGTTACCAATGTCCGGGACATCACCGAACTCAACACTCTTAAAAACCAACTGGAAGCAACCAGGGACCTTTCCAACCGATACTACTCGGAACTCCAGCATTTGAGAAGCCAGCAGCTTCATTTGGAAGGCATGATTGTGGCAAGCCCGGAGATGAAAACTGTCATTGAAAAAGTAAAGCGAGTCAGCCAGGTGGAGTCTACCGTATTGATACAGGGAGAATCAGGCGTTGGCAAGGAAATCCTGGCAAAACTGATTCACCGCCTGAGCACGAGAGCAGACGGTCCTTTCATTAAAATAAACTTTGGCGCCATCCCCGAGAATCTCCTGGAATCGGAACTCTTTGGTTATGAAAGCGGGGCTTTTACCGGAGCAAGAAAAGGCGGTAAACCGGGCCTAGTCGAACTTGCTAACGGCGGTACACTTTTTATGGATGAGATAGGCGAACTGCCTCTGGCCATGCAGGTTAAACTCCTGCGGCTCATACAGGAAAAGGAGTTTATTCCCATTGGGTCCTCTCATGTCCAGAAAGTAAATGTGCGCTTTGTCGCAGCCACCAATAAAGACCTTGAGGAGTTAGTTAAACAAAAACGGTTCAGGGAGGATCTATTTTACCGTCTCAACGTAGTGCCCATTCATATACCCCCCTTGCGCAAACGTAAAAGCGATTTGCTTCCTCTGATCAATCACTTCACCAGACATTTCAACGACCTTTACAGCCTGAATAAAAGACTTTCCCCCGACGCTCTGGAAATGCTCAAGAACTATCCCTGGCCCGGCAATATCCGTGAACTTGAAAACACTATCGAACAGTTAATTGTCATGACCCCGGGGGATGAAATTTCTGTCTCGGACATACCCGAATCGATTTTGGATAAATTGCCTCCAGCCCTGGAGATAAACAAACCCCTTGAACAAATCCTGGCAAAAATAGAAAAAGATTTGATCTTCAAGGCCCTGTGCCATTATCAAAACATGGAGAAAACCGCCGAGGCTCTCGGCATCCACCGTACCACGCTTCTTCGTAAGGCAAGGAGGCACGGCATTTATATAACTTCCTTCGAAAAGAAAATAGCAGGTAATTAATCTTATAACAAAATAAGTTAATATCCTGGTGCCAGGCACCAGGATATTAACTTATTGAATTTTCTGTTAGTTGTTCCATACTGGCGCCTGGCACCTTGCTTTAAGTTATTGCGGGACCAGGTAACTCATAGACCTGGGGATCCACCTGGGGATAGCGCGAACGCGGCGTATAGCTGGTATGCAGGAGTTTATGAGCCTTTTCACTCAAGGGGTGGAGCAGGAATTCGTCATATAGTTTTTTAACTTCCGGGTTCTCATGGGACTTGCGGTAGGGAAGTTCTTGCTCAGCCTTGTAAAGGGAGTCCGCGCGGTCCATCCGGTAGTCCATGGAGCCCTCCCAGCCCCGCCGGTACGATAGGATGGGCTGGCCGCCGCCGCCAATGCAGCCGCCCGGGCAGCCCATGATCTCTACGAAATGATAGTGTTCACCGGCCTTGATTTTTTCCAGGAGCATCTTGGCATTGCCGGTGCCATGGGCGATGGCAACCCTGATTTTGCCTTGAGGCATCTCCACTTCTGCCTGTTTAAAACCGTCCATGCCACGCAGGGACTGGACATATTGGGGTAATGGCAGTTCTTTTCCCGTCTCCAGTTCATAAATAGTACGCAGGGCGGCTTCGATCACCCCGCCTGTTGCCCCGAAAATCAACCCCGCTCCGCTGGCGATACCCAGCGGTGTATCGAATTCCTCCTCGGGCAGGTTGGCAAAATCGATCCCTGCCTGCCTGATCAGGCGGGCCAGTTCACGGGTGGTAATAGCGATGTCCACATCTTTAAAGCCGCTGTCGTTCATTTCCGGCCTGTTAAGTTCATACTTCTTGGCTGTGCAGGGCATCACTGAAACTACTGTCATTTTGGCCGGGTCAATCCCGGTTTTTTCGGCATGATACGTCTTGGCCAGCGCGCCGAAAATAGAATGCGGCGACTTAACAGTTGAAACGCAGTCTAAAAACTCGGGATAGAAGTGTTCGCAGAATTTAATCCAGCCGGGACTGCATGAGCTCAGGTGCGGGAAGGGTCCGCCGGCTTTCAGTTTTTGCAGGAATTCATGACCCTCTTCTATTATAGTCACATCGGCAGTAAAGTCGGTATCAAAGACCTTGTCAAAACCCAACCGGCGCAAGGCCGCCACCAGTTTTCCCGTGACCACGGCGCCGATGGGGAACCCGAACTCTTCCCCAATGCTGACACGGATGGAGGGGGCTACCTGGACAACAACGTGTTTGTCAGGATCATTCAGAGCCGCCCAGACATCGGGAGTATTGTCTGGTTCATGAATCGCCGCGGTCGGACAGACATTGGCGCACTGGCCGCAAGTGATGCAGGCCACATCGTCCAGGCTCATACCGAAGGCGGGAGAGATGATGGACTCAAAGCCCCGGTGGGTTGCAGAATAGACAAACGCCTGCTGGATGGCAGAACATACACTTACACAGCGGCGGCAGCGGATGCACTTGGACGGTTCCCTCATCACGGCTACAGACTTGTCATCGTTGGGATAGGTGGTCCTTTCGCCATGAAAAGGAATTTCCAGAAGATTAAAACGGTGGGCCATGGCCTGCAATTCACAGTTCATATTGCGGTAACAGGTCAGGCAGTCCTGGGGATGTTCCGAGAGCAGCAGCTGCAGTACAGTGCGCCGCGCTTTAAGCACCCTTTTGGTGTTTGTCCTCACTACCAGGCCTTCCGATACGGGATATACGCAGGAGGCCTGCAAAACCCGGGAGCCTTCGATCTCCACCACACAGACGCGGCATGTCCCCACCTCGTTTACCCCTTTTAAGTAACATAAAGAGGGGATATCAATCCCAACCTGTTTGGCTGCTTCTATTATAGTAGTGCCTTGGGGGACAGTCGCCTGCTTGTCGTCGATGGTAAGCGTGACCGTCTTTTCATTTTTATTGTCCTTGTTATCCCTATCATCCATACATTCTCACTCCTATACCTTGGCGATTGCACCAAAAGGGCATTTAGCCTGGCAAGCCCCGCATTTAATGCAGATATCCTGGTGAATTTCATAGGGCGGTTTTTTCGGGATGCCGGTAATGGCATCCACCGGGCAAACCCGCGCGCAGACACTACAGGCCGTGCACTTTTCAGGTATTATCTCGTACCGTAACAACCGGGCGCACACCCCGGCGGGGCAGCGCTTATCCCTGATATGGGCCATATACTCGTCTTCAAAAAAACGCAGGGTGCTCAAGACCGGGTTGGGCGCGGTCTGGCCCAGGCCGCACAGGGAAGCGTCCTTGATATCCTCGGCCATGCTCCTTAAAAGGCCGATATCTTCTTCTTTACCCTCACCTATCGTAATGCGGACCAAAACCTCATGCATCCTTTTTGTCCCCACCCGGCAGGGGGTGCATTTGCCGCAGGACTCATCCTGGGTAAATTCCAGAAAGAATTTGGCTATATCCACCATACAGTCACTTTCATCCATCACTATAAGTCCACCCGATCCCATCATCGCCCCCAGTTCGAGGAGACTGTCATAATCCATCGGCGTATCAAGATGTTGTTCGGGAATACACCCTCCGGAAGGACCGCCTATCTGGGCGGCTTTAAATTTTCGCCCTTTGGGGATGCCCCCGCCGATGTCATAGATGATGGTACGCAAACTGGTCCCCATCGGAACCTCGATCAACCCGGTATTGTTTACTTTCCCGGCCAGGGCAAAGACTTTCGTGCCCCTGCTTTTTTCCGTGCCAATCCCGTTAAACCACTGCGCCCCGTTTAGGATAATGCGCGGCAGATTAGCCAAAGTCTCTACGTTATTGATGATGGTGGGTTTGAAAAACAGCCCCTTGACAGCGGGAAAGGGCGGGCGGGGACGGGGCTCTCCTCTTTTTCCTGCTATGGAATTAAGCATAGCCGTCTCTTCCCCGCAGACAAAAGCGCCGGCTCCAAGCCGCAGTTGTACATCAAAATGAAACCCGCTGTTAAAAATATTTTTGCCCAAAAGCCCCAGTTCCCTGGCCTGCTTGATGGCAATATCAAGTCTCTCTACCGCAATCGGGTATTCGGCCCGTACATAGATATATCCCTGTGATGCGCCGACCGCAAACCCGGCGATAGCCATACCCTCCAGGACGGCATGGGGGTCGCCCTCCATGATGCTGCGGTCCATAAAAGCGCCGGGGTCACCCTCGTCACCGTTACAGATAATATATTTTTCAGCGGCGTCTGTTTGCGCCGCATATTCCCATTTCCTTCCTGTAGGGAATCCGCCGCCGCCCCTTCCCCTTAAGCCCGATTCTATTACAATATCAATAACTTCCCGGGGTTGGAGCCCCGTAAGTACTTTTCCCAGGGCCAGGTAACCGTCACGGGCAATATACTCCCTGATGTCTTCAGGGTTGATATGCCCGCAGTTGTGCAGGACTTCCCTCCTCTGGTAACGGAAAAATTCAATGTCGTCAATATCAGCCAGGCGTGTCTCTTCCCCCGGTTCTTTGTACAACAGCCGCTGCACCGTCCGCCCCTTCACCAGGTGCTCTTCCACTATTTCTGCGGCATCCTCCGGTTTTACCTTGCAGTACATGATACCTTCGGGATAGACCATCATAACCGGCCCCATCGCGCAGAACCCAAAACATCCTGTCGGTATCACCCTGATCTGATCTGCTATACCGTAATGCTCCAGTTCTTTTTCCAGAGCATCTTTAATATTCTCACTGGCCGAGGAGGAACAGGCCGTTCCATGGCATAGCAGTAAATGAGCCCTTTGTATCTTCATCAGTCCCCGCTCCTTTCCGCCGCCCCCTCCCGACACAAACCGCGGGTAGCCAGTACCCATTCGAAAACAGGCTTTTTATTGACGAGGTGCTGCGAGACCAGCACCTTTGCTTTTTCGGGAGTTATGTTCTGGTAGGAATAGGTAGAGCCGTCCTTTTCAGTGATATCGACCAGTGGCTCCCGCTGGCACATCCCGGCGCATCCGGTCGTTATCACGGTTACCCCGCTTAGGTTCCTCTTATTTATTTCTTCCATTAAAGCATTCAGGGTATCCCTGGCGCCCGCCGCAATCCCGCAGGTGCTCATGCCTACGGCCACACGTACTGTAGGCTCTTCTTCCCTGATTCTCATGCTTGCCAGGGTTTCTTCTTTTATTTTCTTCAATTCATCCAGTGATTTCACGCCCTTATTCCCCTTCCTGTCTATCTACAAACTGGTCGGTTGCTTCTTCCGTCATCCCGCCGCGGGGCAATCTCTCCGCCTCGTGATACGGCTGGCCCAAGGTCTCATCCGCACTTCCTTCATAATCAGGCCCCCCCGCTTCCCGGTCGTCCTGCGCCTGGCGCGCTTTGCTCAGTGAGTTCCCCTGTTTTGCCGCTTCGCGGTAGCGATCTATCAGCTTAGGGACATCATCGGGGGTCAGCTGCCCATGAACATCCTCGCCTATCGTCAAAACGGGAGCAAGCCCGCAGGCGCCAATACAGCGTGTGCTCTGCAGGGTAAACAAGCCATCTCCGGTTGTCTCTCCCTCATCAATTTTCAGGTTCTCCTTAAAAGCTTCCATAATATCCCCCGCCCCTTTGACATAACAGGCCGTCCCCAGGCATACGGAAATGGTAATCTTGCCTTTGGGCTCCGTGCTAAACAACGAATAAAAGGTGACTACCCCATAGACTTCGCTGATAGGCACATCCAATGCATCTGCTATATAAATCTGAACATCGGCGGGCAGATAACCGAAGATGAGCTGGGCCTCATGAAGCACGCTTATCAGGGCAGCCGTATTTTCCCTGTACTGTGAAACAAGCCGGCCTAGTTCCCGGTATTTGGGATCCGGGTGTTTTTTTAGAAACTCCTCCGGATTAGGTACTTTATTATATCCTTCCCGGCATTCGCAGGATGTTGTCATATCTGCTGTCTCTCCTTTCATCTTCCCTGGACTACGGACCTTTTCAGCAGCCTTTAACTAGTATTCTACAAAGGCAGGCAAATATTGCACGTCTACCAGGCATATTGATTTATTGTGAATATATTAACTTATAAAATGCCCTTCCATTGGCTTGACAAATCCTTACCTGCCTTAATATAATAATAAACAACTACATATCCATGAAAAGTAATGCGGAAGAAAAGTAGATTGAAGCAAAGGCTTCAGGGAGAGGGCGCCGCGACTGGAAGCGCTCTTAGGCTTTACCCAATCGAAGTTCCCTTCCAAACTGCAAGGGTGAGAACCTGCAAGGTTAGTAGTCCGCGCCGGAAACTTCTACCGTTAAAAAGAAGGGGGTATCGGTTAATCCTGTACCTTGCGCTAAAGAGGGCTGCACGGTTATTGCTGTAAATACCATGCGCCAACCAGGGTGGTACCGCGAAAGATTTGACCTTTCGTCCCTACAGGACGAAAGGTTTTTTGTTTTTCACCTTACCATATCCAGGATTTGCTGCACCGGATTTGCTTTACTTAGCTCATATCCTTTTAGCGCAAGCGGATACAGCAGACCTGTACCTTTTTGAGAGGGTTAAGTTTTTTTAACCAAGAAGGGTGGCACCGCGGGATCCACAGTTTCCGTCCCTTAGCAGGGACCGGACTGTGGATTTTTATATTAATCTAAATTATTAAACCAACCGTTAGGAGGAATTAAAATGATTGTAGTACTGCAAAACAGCGCCGGAGAAAAAAATCTGGATAATGTAGTTGCCTATCTGGAAGCCAAAGGTTTTATTACCCATATCGTGCGGGGCGCCGAAAAGACCATAGTTGGTGCTGTCGGTGACAAATCGAGGCTGATGGATATGTCCCTGGAAGCTATGAGCGGTGTGGAAAAAGTTATTCCCATCCTGGCGCCTTACAAACTGGCCAGCCGTGAATTCAAACCACAAGATACCGTCATAAGGGCAGGCAATGTCACAATCGGCAGTAAAGAAATTATTGTAATGGCCGGTCCGTGTGCCGTTGAGAGTAAGGAACAAATGCTGGAAAGCGCCCGGCTGGTCAAGAAGGCAGGAGCCAAAATACTTCGCGGTGGAGCCTTTAAGCCCCGTTCTTCGCCCTATTCCTTCCAGGGCCTGGAGAAAGAAGGCCTGGAATACCTGGCCCTGGCCCGGCAGGAAACCGGTCTTCCCGTCATAACAGAGATAATGGACCCACAGCACCTTGACCTGGTTGCACATTATGCCGATATCCTGCAAATCGGGGCACGCAACATGCAGAACTTTTCCCTGCTCAAGCAGGCGGCCGGATACGGCAAGCCCCTCCTGCTCAAACGCGGCCTTTCTGCCACAATCGAGGAATGGATCCTGGCAGCCGAATATATCTTGTCGGCAGGAAACCCCCAGGTTATTCTGTGCGAACGGGGCATCCGCACGTTTGAAACATATACCCGCAACACCCTCGACCTCTCGGCAGTACCTGTCATCAAGCACCTGACCCACCTTCCTGTCGTGGTGGATCCCAGCCACGGCACAGGCAAATGGCGCTGGGTGCAGCCCATGTCCCAGGCGGCCATAGCGGCAGGAGCAGACGGCCTCATTATTGAAGTGCATCCCAACCCCGGGGAAGCGCTGTGTGACGGCCCCCAGTCCCTTGCGCCGGACAAATTCGAACAGTTGATGTTAAATGTAAATAATGTAGCCCGGGCTGTAGGCAGGAAATTAAAACAGCCCTCCCTGTCTCTTAAACAAAGAAAGATTTCATAGGTGATTAGAATGAAAAATACAGTTACTCCACAAAACACCATCGTTGGTTATTTAGGGCCGGAAGGTACTTTCTCCCATCAGGCCGCCCTGAAAAGCCTAAAAGATCACATCTGTTCCTATACGTTCACTGCCTATCCCACTATCCCCCAAATCCTGTATGCGGTTGAAAAAGGAGACGCTCAGTTAGGCGTAGTCCCTGCGGAAAACTCTATCGAGGGTTCCGTTAATATAACGATGGATATGCTGGCGCATGAACTTTCCCTGTTTATTCAAAATGAAATCATAATGGAAATCAAGCACCATCTGATTACCTTTATGACCGGCCTGGAACAGATCCATACTGTGATGTCCCATCCTCAGGCTTTGGCCCAATGCCGCCATTTCATACAGCAAAAACTGGGTCACGCCACACTGGTGGAAACGAAAAGCACAGCCGATGCCGTACACCTTCTTGGCCCAAATAAAAAAGGCCTGGCCGCCATCGCCTCCCACGACTGCCATTTTCGCTACCAGGTCCCTATTCTCGTTGAGGATATCGGGGATTACGCTCACAACCAGACACGTTTCCTTACAGTAAGCAAATTCCCTTCCCAAAGCAATCATACTACTAAGACCTCACTTGTCCTGGCCCTCGAAAAAGACCGCCCGGGCGGCCTCTATGATGTCCTGAGCGAATTTGCGAAACATAACATTAATCTAACCAGGATAGAATCCCGTCCTGCCAAAAAAGAGCTGGGAAATTATCTGTTTTTCATCGACTGCCAAGCCGGGTCTGACCATCCGGGCTTTGCGGAAATTCTCCCTATACTGCAAGATAAGACTGTTCTGCTTAAAAATATCGGTTCATACACCACCTGGCCTGCCGCCTGTACCTGCCAAAAACTGCATATGCAAAATTCTTAGTTAAATGTTGTTAATCTTTGGTTTTTTTGATAGAATATATATTAAGGTAAATCTATACCGAAAGCACTTCTTAGGATCAGGCGTTGAGCGAAAGGCGAGTACCTCTATGCTCAAGCAGCCGGGCTTAGGCAGCAGGAAACTGTGGGACCATAACTACATCTGTAGTTATGGTCCTTTATTTTGGCAGTATTATTTTTCCTTTTGTATACATTCGTCAGGGAGTGAACCAAAAATGCTGACTACAAAAAAACAAAAAGCCGCCGCTTTATCCATTCTCTCAAATACGGGACTGATAATTCTTAAGGTTATCGCCGGCATCCTGAGTGGTTCGGTAAGTATCATTTCTGAGGCCATCCACTCCGGCATGGACCTTATAGCAGCCGTTATTGCCTACATTTCGGTAACAATATCGGGGAAGCCGGCTGATGAAAATCATCCTTACGGGCACGGTAAAATAGAAAATGTTTCGGGGGTTATAGAAGGCTTGTTGATTTTTGCAGCCGCCTTTTTAATCATCAAAGAAGCCATTGAAAAAATTGTTCATCCTGCTGAACTCCAATTAACAGGTATCGGTATCGGAGTAATGCTTTTTTCAGCTCTCATTAACACTGCAGTAGCAAAAAAATTATATAGAACAGCCAGGGAGGAAGATTCAGTTGCGCTGGAGGCCGACGCATTACACCTGAAAACAGACGTTTACACATCGCTGGGTGTAGCGATAGGTTTGGCAGCTATCAGATTTACAGGGTTTGTGCTGATTGACCCGGTTATCGCAATATTTGTCGCCCTGCTTATCGTCAGGGAATCGTGGAACCTTATCTCAATCGCTTTCAGCCCTTTACTCGATGCGAGGTTGAGCACAGAAGAAGAAACTCCTCTCAGGACGGCTTTGGACCAATTTGAAGCTGACAATGACCTCAAAATTAAATTTTTCAAAACCCGGAAATCAGGTTCTCAACGTTTCGCCGATTTTCACTTAAGCCTTTCTCCGCAAACAACTATTCAGGAAGGTAATAGCATTGCACTAGAAATTAAGAACAAACTTTCCAAGATCTGCCCTGACATTCATGTGCATGTACATCTTGAACCTGATGAGCATACCAGCGAATATGACAGTTGATTTAAGTCGCCAGGTCCCAGAAAGCCCGGGCAGCATGACTGAGATAACTGCCTTTTAGAATCGCCCCATAGATAGTCCTTGTAAAACCAATATCCTTACCGGAAACAACTTTTATTTTTCCCAGTTTTAAAGATTCTTCGACAGACCAGCCCGAAACAAAACTTACTCCGAGACCTGCAGCCACCATATTGATAATTGCCCTGGTGCTCCCCACTTCCATTTTCGGCTTGAGTGCTTCTTTCACCTTATATTTTAACACCAGGTATTCCTCCACCACCTGCCGTGTACCGGAACCTTTTTCCCGCAGAATTAATTGCTCAAAGGGGAACATATCCCAGTCATAGTCATCAGGCCAGTCAGGTCCGGTTATAAGGCACATCTCATCTTCCCTGATTTTTTTAATATCCGTTAAGGGGTCACTGGTCCAGGCGCCTATAAACCCAACCTGTACTTCCCTGGACTTAAGGGCGTTTATGATCTGCCCCGTATCTCCGATCTTCATTTTTACCTTTATGGCGGGATAGAGTTTTTGGTAAGACGCTATGATAGACGGAACAATATATTCGCCCGGCAAAGTGCTGGCCCCTATGGACAAGTTCCCTCGTCCTAAATTCTTCAGTTCAGCCAGCGCTTCTCTGGTTTGAATCATGCTATCCAGAATTTTTTTGGCTTCCGGATAGAATATTTTCCCGGCATCCGTTAAAAGTATATCCTTATCTTTTCGTTCGATTAGTTTAAACCCGAGGGCGTTTTCCAAATTTTTTATTTGCATGCTTAGCGCGGGTTGCGTTTGAAATAATATCCCGGCAGCCTTTGTAAAGCTTTTTTCTTCCACAATGGCAACGAAAGCCTGAAGATGTTTAAAACCGAACAAGCTTAACCCACCTTCTCCCCTGGCCTCACTTCTTATGAGGCCTATTTATTTACAATTATAAAAAAACCTCCGGAAAAAGAAAAGGATGACCCCAGTAAAAATTGAGCCCTAAAGCCCAATCGCGTCTGTTGTCATCTTCTTTTAAAATCAAAACGAGCACGTAACGATCTACCTTGGACTGATATGGATAACTTCATACCTAACCATGATCTTTCGACCATGATCAGGCACTTCACTACCCATACCAATCGGTCGTTCGACCATACAGGATACCTGCACGACCCTATGCAATCTTTCGACTGCATAGGATCGTTAGTTGTCTTCGCCGACAATCAGCACCCTGCATGATCTTCGCTCGACCCTATATGACAGGTTGGGCTCATGCCGCAATCAAAAAAGTCACAAGCTGATTCGACTACGACACGAACTTTCCCAGCCATATAGAATCTGCCCTCCGGCTGCATACAAGCCTATAACATCACTTTTACTGCTGTAAAAGGAAGTAACGTCATCAAGACGCATGTTCCAAAAAGAACATTTCACAAGACCTGCATGCAACCTTTGGCCGACCCATACGTACCCCTCTTGGGAGCACGCATGAGTCTGGGCTCAACCGTTACGCACCCGCACATATAACTTATCCCAAAAGAAAAGATATTATACATTTGCTTTATTCCAGATAAGCCCATTTAAACTCCACTTCAGGTCCTGTCGGGGGGAAGAAACATCCTTTAATCCATTTATGAACAGCATATACTCTGGTATAGTCATACAAAGGCAAAACAGGCAGTTCTTCCAATAATAACAGCTCGGCCTTGTGCAGGATTTCCAGGCGTTCCTTTTCGTCCCGGGTGATACGGGCCAACCTCATGTTTTCATCAAAATCGGAATTGTTCCAGCCCGTATTATTATTACCATAACGCGCAACATATCTTTCTAGAAAGACAGCCGCATCAAGATAGTCGGCCGACCAACCCATCAAGACTATGTCATACTCACCGTCTTCCATCCTTTTCAACCTGTCCTGCCAGTTCAGGGACATTATTTCAATTTCTATTCCTAATTTTTTCCATTGTTTTTGAAGATATGATGCCAGGTAAAAGTGGTTCTCCTGTTCATCAATCACCACTACCAGTTTGGGGAAACCTTCCCCTCCGGGAAAACCGGCCTCAGCTAACAGCCTTGCGGCTTCCTGGGGGTTATTGTCGGGGATAACGCTGCCTCCTTGCAGGCGGAAGTCTGTTCCCGGCAGGAGGTCAGCCGCACCTTCCGGCACCAGACCCCGTGCGGGGTTCTGTCCTCCCTTCAGTACTCCTGATACTAATGTTTTTCGGTCGAGACAATATGAGAGCGCATTTCTTACCCGTTTATCATTTAAAGGACTTTTAGTTACATTAAATTCATAAAAATAGTTTGCAAACAGCGGGCTTGTCGAAAGGCTGCCGCGGCTTAATCCTTTTAAGATCTGATCTGCCGGAACATGGACGGTTATGTCGAGCTGCTGCCTGTTATACATTTCCCAGTTCTCCCCGGTGTCGGAACCGGTCGTTAACATGGTCGCTTTTTCCAGCTTCACAGCCTGTTGGTCCCAATAATTTTTGTTTTTTACTAATTCATAATACTTGCCCTCATTATGTTCGGCTATAACAAAGGGCCCGTTGCCTTCAATATTCTCCGCGGTGAAAAACTGTTCCCCGGGTTCTTCCCCCCTGTAACGAGGAAGCGGCAAGAATACCGGGTGAACCAGTTTGCTTATAAAAGCCGGATCAGGCGCCGCCAAGTCAACAACCAGGACATTTTCATCCAGGGCCTTAATGCCAACCTCTTCAGCCTTCTTTGCCTTGCCGCGATATTCCGAATCTTGAGAACGGTGATAACCTTGCGCATCCTTAATATTATAAAGCAAATATGCATACGGGCTGCCGGTTGCCGGGTCTAAAACCCGTTTCCAGGCGTATACAAAATCATGGGCGGTTACCCTTTCACCATTGAACCACCTGGCTTCCCGTATCGTAAAGGTGTACCTGAGCCCGTCATTTTCAATATCCCAGTTTTCAGCCATCGCCATCTCATAAGTACCATCGGGTTTTAAGCGGACCAGCCCTTCGAAGATCATATTAAGAAGCTGCCTTCCGCTGCTATCCGTAACTTTGGCGGGGTCCCAGGTGGCAGGTTCACCGCATAGGTCATACTTTATATGCTGCGAGGCCGTTTTTTTGCTGTCATAGCCCATACATCCGGAAAACAGCAGTGTCAAAATAAAAACAAAGAGTAGTAATAATTTGGTTGCTTTGGTTGCTTTCATACTATACATATATGCCCTCCCCGGATTGCTTCTTCATAATCATATCTATATAATTATAATATATATTCATACTATACAATCATATCTATATAATCATATCTATACACTGCTGCCGGTGTAAACAGGCACATTATCCCAAAACCGAAATATTTTTTAATAAATTTCAGAATGTTGTCATAAATATACCTACTCTGGGATAAAACACTAAAATCATTTGTTTGTAGAGGAATTTGCTATATTTTTAGCGAAATTGTTATTGTATGCCAACTAAATGTATACAGATAAAGGAGAGAAATATTCATGATTGGTGCAGCCAGACTTAATCAACTCCAGCCGGGAGTTTTTTCCCAAATCAGCCTGCTCAAAAACGAGGCCGAAAAAGCCGGTCTAGATGTGATTGATTTGAGCGTGGGCAGTCCGGATATGCCGCCTCCTCCCCATGTAAAAGAAGTGCTGGTTAGGGCAGTTCAAGATGACAACAACTACGGATACACTTTAACAGAAGGAATAACCCCCTTAAAAAAGGCTATAGTTAACTGGTATAAGGACTATTACGGGGTATGCCTGGACCCGGATAAAGAGGTCCTGTCCCTGATGGGCTCGCAGGATGGATTGGCCCATATTTACTGGGCTGTGGTTAACCCGGGCGATATTGTCCTTGTGCCTGACCCCGGCTATCCCATTTATTCCGCCGGTCCCCTTTTAGCAGGGGGAGTACTATATCCTATGCCTCTTTTGGAAGAGAACCACTACCTCCCCGACCTTTCAAAAATACCTGACGATATTTGCCGGAAGGCTAAAATAATGATCCTCAATTACCCCAGTAACCCGCTGGCAGCTACGGCCACACGCGAGTTCTTTGACGAGGCGGCAGCTTTTGCCAGGCAGCATCAAATAATGATATGCCACGATTTTGCGTACTCGGAACTGTCTTATGACGGTTATAAAAATGTCAGTTTCATGGAGACTGAAGGAGCAAAAGAAGTAGGTGTGGAGTTTCATTCTATCTCCAAAACCTTTAACCTGGCAGGCTGTCGTTTGGGATTCATTGTAGGCAATGCGGAAATTATTGACCTGCTGCGTAAAGTAAAGAGTAATATAGATTACGGCATATTTCGTCCGGTCCAGCTTGCTGCAGCAGCCGCCCTGAGCGGGCCAGGCGAGTGTATAAAACAAAACGCCCTGGCCTACCAGACAAGAAGGGATGTTCTGTTAGACGAGCTGGCTAAATACGGCTGGATTATCAAGAGGCCCAAAGCCTCTATGTTCGTGTGGGCAAAACTTCCTCCCGCTTTCACTTCTTCTGAAGAATTCTCAAGACGGCTTCTAAAAGAGTCCGGTGTAGCCGTAGTACCCGGTATAGCTTTTGGCAAGTGCGGTGAAGGTTATATCAGAATCGGACTGGTCCAGGACCAGTCCAGGCTGAAAGAGGCTGGACGACGGATGGGTGAATTTATTAGACAGGCATAATTATTATAACGGTAAAGTGCCATTGTTTTGAACTTGTTTTTTGGAGAATATTGTAATACAATATACATGGCTTGAATGGGGGTTAAAGTTATGACAAAAGAAAGTGAATTAGCGCTAAGTCATGATGCTTCATTACGTAATAAAGTCTTTAAATACATAAAGACTCAAATAATCAAGGGGCAATATAACCCGGGGGAAAGTCTGGTTGAATCCAAACTGGCTGAAGAACTGGGAGTCAGCAGGACGCCTATCCGTGAAGCTATACGGCTTTTGGAACTGGAAGGTCTGGTCGAAACCACTCCAAATAAAGGCGCAGTTGTTCTTGGCATTTCCCCTAAGGATGTTGAGGATATTTATGCCATACGACAGCTCGTAGAGGGGTTGGCTGCGCGCTGGGCAGCCGAACGCATGACTCCGGGTGACAAAAAAGAGCTGCAAAAAGTGCTCGACCTGATGGAATTTTACGCTCACAGGCAAGACCTTGATGAACTGGCCAACCTTGACAACAAATTCCATCAAATCATTTTCGAAGCTTCAGGCAGTAAGATATTGAACCTGACACTCAGCAACCTTCACCAGTATGTACAGTTAGCCCGTTTGGAATCTCTGAAAGTTCCTGACCGTATTGAACAAACATTAACCGAACACCGCTGCATCGTGGAGTCTTTTCTGGAAGGCAATCCGGAAAAAGCCGAACAGGCTCTTACCAGGCATGTCAGGCAAGCCTACACGAACTATAAAAACCGCAATAAATAACACAGGCATATTTAACTGCCTGTTATTTATAAATTGATAAGCACTAAACAAACTCCTTTCTTTACGAAAGGAGTTTCTGTATGATTGAGTGTTATACATAAAAAGACAGGACCGGCCTGGTTTACTTCTGATAGCTAATAACTTCCAGCAAGGCGTTTTCAGCGCTTTCAATATGTTCCCGCGCTGCTCTCTGCGCCCTCCCCACATCCCGGGCAGCTATTGCCTCGACAATCTTGCGGTGTTCATCCAAAGCAAACTTCAACCTGCCCGGAACAGCCAGAGTCGTTGTTCTGAATCTCTGCACCTGTTCCCGTAACTCTTTTATCATTCCTAACAACCTGTTGTTTCTGGATGCTTTATAGATAAGTTCATGAAACTTGGTGTCCTCTTCTATCGTTTTCAGCAGATCGCTTGATTCAAAATGGTTTGCTTCCAGGGCCAGGTTTAGTTCCATTTCTTCTATTTCTTCTTCAGTTGCCCGCGATGCAGCCAATCCTGCCGCCAAAGCCTCAAGCGCGCCGCGGATCTCAAAAACTTCATTTATATCTTTTATAGAGAGACCGGCTACATATGCTCCTTTACGAGGTATCATCACAACATATCCCTCTAATTCGAGTTTGCGAATGGCCTCTCTTACCGGTGTGCGACTTACACCCATTTCATCAGCCAGTTCGGTTTCCATCAGTCTTTCACCCGGTTTGAGCGCCTGGTTTACAATTGCATCTCTAAGAGATTCGTACACCATTTCCCCTAATGGTCTGAAAGAGTCGAGTTTAATTCTTAATAATGATCTTTCGGGCATATTTTTCCCTCCAATCTTTGTATGTCTCGTTGTACACAGCAATACATGTGCTGTAAGGTTCACTTAGATAAAGTATAATATATCAAAAAATAATGTCAACTTTTTCTTGCCCTGTCTATCCGTTCGGTTTGAGGAGATTGGCGCAGTACTCGATAATCTCGCGTCTTCTGACAATACCGATAAAAATCCCTTCATCGTCTACAACAGGTACAAAATTTTGAGTAATAACAAGGTTTATCAGGTCTTCCATCCTTGCATCGATATTTACAGCAACATTCTGCAGGTGTCTCGGGACTTCTGAAATCATTATTTTATGAGTATTTTCAAAGCTTAGTCCGGGCGTGTTTTTGATTTTCCAGAGTAAATCCCCTTCAGTTATTGTACCCACATACCTGCCTTCCTCATCCACTAACGGGATTGCCGTATAGCGGTGATACTCCATTTTTTCCAGGGCCTGGCGCATTGTAGAGCGGTGTGATAGGATTATGACGTCCTGTTTTGGTATAAGAAAGAACGGAATATTCATCAAATTATCCTTTCCGGTGTCATGAAGGTTAATGCTAAGCACATTTTATATTTAATCCTCTTAATGTACCATTATAATAATTTATATTTTGGCGCCTTTCAAGTGATTAACTTCTTTTTAATACAAATCAAATAGTGTAATATTGTATTTATCTTATAGTAAAAATAAAATAAACCATATTAAAAAAATTCAGGGAGTGTAAGCTAATGAAAAGATTTTACTTGGTTTCTCTCACCCTGCTGTTTATTTTAATTTTTAGCGGCTGCAGCCAACCCCAAGAACCCTCGTCTGATACTAAAAAACAACTGGCTATAAAGTTAGGTATGCTTAGAATAGAAGACAACCTGCCTTTTTATGCTGCTGAACATGACAATATCTTTGAAAAAAAGGGTCTCAATATTGAGTTGGTAACATTTAACAGCGCCAGGGAACGGGACATTGCCCTGGAAGCGGGTGAAATCCAGGGTGAACTTGCCGACATCTTGGCCGCGGCCTTGCTGAAAAAAGGAGGCACACCGGTAAAAATCGTTTCCTTAGGCCTGGGCGCCACACCGCAGGAGGGGAGATTCGCAATCCTTGCTGCGCCTGAAAGCGGGATAACTGTGCCACAACAATTGAGTAATATTCCCATCGCTGTTTCACAACATACCATTATACATTACCTGGCTGAAGAAATGTTGAAAGAAGCTGGTCTCGACCCCGCAGAAGTAAAACTTTTGAACATCCCGGACCTCAATTTACGCTTTGAAGCCTTGCTGGCCGGCAAGGATGTCAAGGCTGCCCTTCTGCCGGATCCGCTGGCCACCCTGGCTGAAAAATCCGGAGCAAAAGTAATTGTTGATGATACTAAACTGAAGGCAAACCTCTCACAGACCGTTATTATCTTTAATGATTCTACCCTGGAAAAACACCCCCTGGAAGTCCAAAAGATCTTGCAGGCCTACCAGGAAGCGGCCTCTAATCTGAATAATCACCCAGAAAGATATCATGAGCTTATTCTTGATAAAGCCCGGATACCCCGGCAGCTGGAAAACACCTACCGTATTCCGGTATACTCTCCTCTGCAACTGCCGACCAGTGAAATGGTGGACAGAGTCATGGCCTGGATGGCCGGTAAAGAACTCCTCATAAAGCCTTATACTTACGAGGAAATAGTGGCTCCCGGTTTTATCCGATGATTACTATGGAGGTAACAAGATTTGTTCCAGATGGACAATGTCTCCCTCATTTATCCTGAGAATTCCGTACCGGCGGTGGAAGCTTTACAAAACATCGACCTTTCCTTTGCCCCGGGCGAACGCTGGGCGGTAATCGGCCCTTCAGGCAGCGGGAAAACCTCGCTGCTTTTACTGCTGGCCGGACTTCTATTCCCCACCTCCGGCCATGTTCTTTATGACCGGACTCCTGTCACCGGTCCTGTTTCGGAAGCATCTCTAATCTTACAGGACTATGGTCTTTTCCCCTGGAAAACCGTCCTGGAAAACGCTTTGCTTGGCCTTTATCTTAAAAAAAGTCCGGGACCGTCCGGCAAGGAAAAAGTCCTGCATATACTGGAAATGCTGGGGATACTGGACCAACAGCATAAATACCCCAGCCAGCTGTCGGGAGGGCAAAGACAAAGGGTGGCTATCGCCCGCGCTCTCGCTATAGAACCAAAATGTCTCCTGATGGATGAACCCTTTTCCGCTCTGGACGCCCTGACCCGTGAACAGCTGCAGGAAACGCTGTTAAACTTATGGAGAAATTACAAATTTACCGTTATAATGGTCACTCACAGTATTGAAGAAGCGGTTTTCCTGGGAAATAAAATTGTGGTCCTTTCCCCGGGACCCGGCCGTATCTTAAAAGTTGTTTCAAATAGTACAAAAGACGGTCTGGACCGTAACTCCCCTGATTTTTACCGGCAGTGTTCATTGGTCCGTTCGTGCCTGGAGGGAGGCAAATATGTCCAAAAATATTAAAGGTTACGGACTGGCGCTTCTTTTTCTATACCTTTTCTGGCACCTTTCTGCCTTCTTACTGGACCGCCCTTTCCTTCCCTACCCCTTTTATGTGATTCAGGAATCCTTTCTTCTTTTACGACAGGGTCCTTTATTCCTGCATTTTCTTACCAGCGCCTGCCGGGTGGTATCAAGCCTATTGATCTCATTTTTACTGGCAGTGCCCGCCGGGCTTATCCTGGGCAGGACCCCGCGGCTGGATAAATATGTCGCTCCGCTTATTTTTCTTCTCTATCCCTTGCCTAAGATAGTTTTCCTGCCGCTGATCGTGGTGCTGCTGGGGTTAGGCAATACACCAAAAATCCTGCTTATCTCTTTGATAGTATTTTTTCAAATTCTGGTTGCAGCCCGGGATGCCGCCAAGGATATACCGCAGCAGTGGGTCCTTTCGATGAAATCCCTGCATGCTTCCACCTGGCAGATGTACTATCACCTGGTCTGGCCTTCCTCCCTGCCGCGAATTTTTACGTCGCTGCGGGTGAGCCTGGGGACCGCCATCGCTGTCTTGTTTTTAGCCGAGACATTCGCCTCCGGTGACGGACTGGGATATTTCATCCTCGACACTATGGAAAGAAGGGATTTTAACGCCATGTATGCCGGCATCCTGGGGATGGGGATATTAGGTATTCTTTCCTATGTCCTGGTAGACTTGCTTGAAAATAAATGCTGCCGTTGGAACCGAATATAAATATATTTAAAAAGAATTTATAAAAAAATAAACCCGTATCAAAGTTCAGTTCTTAAGCCTGTACTTTTGATACGGGTCTATTTTTTGGGATACTGCAAATCACTCATCTTTTGGCGTTTCTGATTCCAGCGCTTCTTCAATCCTTTCCAGTTCACCTTTTATGGCTTTCAATTCATCTTTTAAAAAGTCGGCGTACTCCCGCAGATCAGCTTTTCGCATTTGCGGACCGACAGGCTGCATAACTCCGCCGTATCCAATGCCCAGACCACGGCAGAACCAGCCTCTTCCTAACCCTCTGCCGGTTCCCCGGCCATAACCGAAACGCGGACGCACAGAAATGCCCGCACCACAGTAACCCATACCACGTCCGGTCATAGGCCCTCGACTGAGAGGTCCCGTCCCATCAAAACCTGGCATAACAAATTCCCCCTTTCTTTAAAAGAAATTGCAGCATCTTTATGGACATATGCTCATAATTATGATATACTAATTTTGAACATATGTCAATTATTTTAACTGCTTCAATTAAAACCTTAAGGAGGGACTTAGCTGTGAAAATTGGTATCAGCTGTCAGGGAGATACTCTGGACAGCCCGTTAGATGAGCGCTTTGGACGCGCTTCAAAATTTATTATTTATGACCTGGACAATAACTCCTTCATTTGTATCGATAATACCCAAAACCTCAGCTCAGCACAGGGTGCGGGAGTCCAGGCCGCGCAAAACGTGATCAATGCCGGCGCCGGTGTTGTTATCACAGGCAATGTCGGTCCCAAAGCATTTCGTGCCCTGAGCGCTGCAGAAATCGAAATTTACACCGCTTCAGGATTGAGTGTAAAAGAAGCAATTGAGAAATTTAAAAAAGGCCTGCTTAATAAAGCTAATTCTAATAACGTGGAAGGTCATTGGATATAACCAAACTTGCTGAACCGATATAAGTCTGCGCAAGTCCCCTACTGAATTAACAACTTGCTTCAAAGGAGGTGTAAACATATGCCAAGAGGAGACGGTACCGGACCGCAAGGTCGTGGTCCCAGGACAGGCAGAGGTCTTGGCCCCTGCCCAAGCGACAACATCAATCAAACCGGCTTAAGACTGGCTGACAGACTGGCCGGTATGTTAAGAAGAAGGCCCCGTTCGGGTCGCGGTCAGGGTGGAGGCCGTGGTCAAAACAGCCCTGACCGTTAAGAAACATGGAAACGGAGGAATATACAGCATGAAAATCGCCATTGCCAGCGGAAAAGGAGGTACTGGAAAAACAACCATTGCAACAAACCTGGCCTGTTACCTCAGAGAAGACGAAAATAAAGATGTGACTCTACTCGACTGTGATGTGGAAGAACCCAACAGTCACCTCTTCTTAAATCCCGACTGGCAGACCTCGAAAAAAATAACCCTGCCTGTTCCCTTTGTTGATCACAATAAATGCACTGGCTGCGGGAAATGTGCTGAAATCTGCCAGTTTAACGCTATAGCCTGCATTAAAGGCAAAGTCCTGACCTTTCCCGAACTATGCCATGGCTGTGCCGGATGTGTCTTAACCTGCCATACTAATGCCATTACTGAAACCGAAAGAGAAATAGGCTATGTCGAAAGCGGCAACGGCCGGGGGATCATGCTTATCCACGGCCGCCTGCGTGTGGGAGAGGCCATGTCGCCTCCTCTTATCAGGGCTGTGAAAGATGCTGCTCCCCGGGAGGGGGTAATCCTGCTGGATTGCCCGCCCGGTACTTCCTGTCCCGTTATCCAGTCAGTCAAAGGCAGCGATTTTGTTCTGTTGATTACGGAACCGACGCCGTTTGGATTAAATGACCTTAAGCTCGCCGTAGAAATGACCCGGGAGCTGCGGATCCCATTTGCTGTTGGGATTAACCGTTCGACCGTCGGGGATGGTTCAGTCCGGCACTATTGTGAAGAAGAAGGAATACCCGTCGTACTGGAAATACCCAACGACAGAGAGATTGCACAAGCCTATTCGAGGGGCTGTCTGATACTTGATGTCCTGCCGCAGTACCGGAAAAGTTTCGCCCGGCTCAGCAGCTATTTGGGGGAGGTGACCCCATGTTGAAGGAATTGGTTGTCATCAGCGGTAAAGGCGGGACCGGTAAAACAAGTATAGTAGCTGCCCTGGCAAACCTGCTTGACAATAAAATAATAGCGGATTGTGATGTGGATGCTGCCGATCTCCACCTGGTGCTGCAGCCTAAGATCCTGGAAACGGAAGATTTTTGGAGTGGAAAAACTGCTTTCATAAACAGCGATAAATGTATCGAATGCGGTAAATGCCTGCAACTTTGCCGCTTCGAAGCTATCCGGGAGGATTATGTCATAGACAAAGTATCCTGTGAGGGCTGCGGGGTCTGTGTTCACTTTTGTCCGGTCGGAGCCATTGATTTTCAGGATAATTTATGCGGTCACATGTATGTATCCGAGACACCATACGGTCATCTGGTGCATGCCAAACTGGGTATTGCCGAAGAAAACTCGGGAAAACTTGTAACCCGGGTTAAGAGCCGCGCCAGGCAAATCGCAAAAAGCGCAGGATGTGATACCGTCATTGTAGACGGACCGCCCGGTATTGGATGTCCCGTGATTGCCTCCATCTCAGGAGCCAGTCAGGTTCTCATCGTCACTGAACCGACCCTTTCCGGCATCCATGACCTGCAGAGGGTGGTGGAACTGACTGGTCACTTCAAAATACCGGCTTGCATCTGTATAAACAAAGCGGATATTAATCCGGAAGCTTCCCATCTGATAAAAGAAAAGGCCAAAGCCTTGAACATCAAAGTTCTTGTCCCGATTCCCTATGATGAGGCTATTACCCAGGCCCAGATAAAAGGGGTCAGTGTGACTGAATACAGTCCCGACAGCCCTGCCTCAATTGCCTTAAAAGAGATGGCCGCGGAACTGTCCGCAACATAATTACAAAAACATCCCATAAAGTAAAAAAGGAGAGAACATTATATGAAAATTGCCATGCCAATTGCCCAAAACCAACTCTGCATGCATTTCGGACACTGTGAAGCGTTTACATTTTTTGAAGTAGATGAAAAGGAAAAAACTATTATTAATAAGACAACCCTAGCCCCCCCTCCCCATGAACCAGGCATACTTCCCCCCTGGATTAAGAATCAGGGCGCAGATGTTGTGATCACAGGAGGAATGGGGGGACGTGCCCAGAGCCTGTTCCAGGCAGTTGGGGTAAAAGTGGTAACAGGCGCATGCGGGAATCCGGAACAAATCGTTCTGGACTACCTCAATAATTCTTTACAGACCGGGCCTAATGCCTGTGACCATTGAAAGCGAAAAGGCAGAACTATCCCTCCCCATAAGAAAGGCGCGCCTTTAATCAGTTCCCTTATCGCGCGCCTTTCAATACAACATTCCGCTGTTCTTTACCAGCAATGGTAAAGATATTCTATCTTGTAGTAAATTATGAGGCTGTTGACATTTAACTTTGTCAACAGCCTCCTTTTATACTTACTCTTTCTTCCCCTTCTCAACATCCTCCCCGCACTGCGGGCATTTGACAACATCATGGCCGTGGCCATGTCTCCCCCGTGTGGGGATTTCAAACTCGTAACCGCAGGGAGCGCAGCACATCTGCCGTCCGGCCAGCCGGTAATTGCCGCCTTGGATGCGGATGGCTTTGCCTTCAATAATGCCCTCTGCCAGTTTAGCCCTGGCCCCGGTAAGGATCCTCTGGAAAGTGGGACGGGATATCTGCATCTTATCAGCACACTCTTCCTGTTCCAGTCCTTCCATATCTTTCAGGCGGACGGCTTCTATTTCTTCAACACTTAGAACCAACTCTTCCAACTGCCATTTGGGGACACCTGCCGGTTTGAAATAAGTGAACTGGGGTTCAAATTCGACCCGGCGCCATTTCGGCGGCCTTGGCATATCCACCACTCCCATCAAAATTTACTGTCTGCGGGACTATACTATCTATACTATCGTAATATGGCTGTCGCCCTCCAGGGAGCGTATGATATGGTCCAGTATCGCTTTTTGCAAAGCTCCGGCTCCCAGGTTTGAACAATGTATCTTGTTCTCAGGCAGACCCCCCAGATACTCAATAATATCATTATCCGATATTTCTCCGGCTTCATCAAGTGTCTTCCCTCTGGCCAGTTCTGTGACGGCGCTCCCGCAGGCGATAGCAGCTGGACAGCCGGAAATCTGAAAACTGATATCAATAATCTTCTCGTCTTCTACTTTTATATATACTTTAATATAATCGCCGCATTCCGGATCCCCCAGTACACCTACTCCGTCCGGCTCTTCCATTTTGCCCAGGCGCCTTGGATTCATGAAATGGTCCAGCACTTTCTCGTTATACATCTTTTCCCTCCCTGTTTTAGGGAATCTCATTGCCAGCCCTTTTTATTCATAGTTCCAACAGGATATCCAGCCTCAACAAGTCAACACTTTCCGATGTTTCGATCCTGCCCTGGTCAGCGAGACTGCTGATATTCGCTTGTAGTGGAAGGACGCCCAGCAGCGGTATTTTGAATTCCTGGGCCATAAGTGCGGTTTTCCCTTCCCCAAAGGGAAATATTTTTTTCCCGCAGTCGGGGCATTCCAGAAAACTCATGTTTTCCACAATACCCAAAAGAGGAATGCTCATTTTTTCGGCCATCTTAATGGCCTTACGCACAACCATTTTAGCAAGTTCCTGGGGAGAAGTCACAACGACCACCCCATCCAGCGGCAACGACTGCATAACGGTGAGGGGAGCATCCCCCGTCCCGGGAGGCAGGTCGACCAACAGGTAATCAAGGTCTCCCCAGATAACCTCTCCCCAGAACTGCTTGATTGCTCCCGAAATAATGGGCCCTCGCCAGATAACAGGCTCGTCTTCAGACGGCAGCAAAAGGTTAATAGACATTATTTCAATCCCCCCGCTGCTGCGAACGGGAATGATGCCAAATTCTGTCACATCGGGGTTTTCTTTAATACCAAAAAGCTTGGGAATGCTGGGGCCTGTTATATCGGCATCCAAAATACCGACTTTCAATCCCTTTTTACGAATAGCCGCAGCTAAAAGCGCCGTTACAGTAGACTTGCCAACGCCTCCTTTTCCGCTCATAACAGCAATGACATGTTTGATTCGATTCATTTCATGGCCCTTTTTCTCCTGATTGTCAGGGCATTGGGCTTTTTCTTCACAGGTTCCGCAAACACTGTTGCATTCAGTCATGATATAACCTCCTTATTCAACTTAAGGTTTTTTACACTATATTAGCTTACACCTGTTTTGGGCATATGTCAATTATAACCCTTTTTTATTAAACGTTATCATAATCTCCACAATCTCAGGCCTGTTGCCTATACGGATAGGGGGTCCCCATGTGCCGAATCCGGAAGAAACTATCAACTGCAAACTGCCCTTTTGCAGATACCCCCAGTCCGTCTCAAAAATGCGCCCGGTTATCAGGTTAAGGGGAAAGAGTTGGCCCCGGTGGGTGTGCCCTGACAACTGCAGGTCCACGCCCTGTTCCATTGCTTCTTCCAGTCTGTTGGGCTGGTGACTGAGCAATATGACCGGCAAACTTCGGTCAATACCTTCCAATACCATGCTCAACGGCATAGTTTCTTCATTCCCGTCAAAATGAGCGTGGGAATTGTCATCACTGCCTGCAATACAAAAGCTATCGCCCACTATTACATAATTATCGCGCAGTACCACTATTCCCGCTTGTTCCAGGTAATGAACCGTTTCGTTGATGTGACCCCTGATATACTCATGGTTTCCCGGCACTGCATAGATGCCGTATTTGGGGTTAATCCGGCGAAAAGTCGAGGTCATGTCCTGTTTGACAAAAGGCCCGATATCTTCATCGATCACATCGCCGGGCAATAAAACAATGTCAGGCTGCAGCGATTCAATCATTTCGACCATCCTGAGGAGCCGGCCGTTGTGGTTGATTTCACCCAAATGGATATCTGAGACCAGTACCATATGCAGCCTATCGAGTGAACCTGCACTTTTGGGAATACTGATATCGTAATGCTGAAGCCGTGGATTACGCGCATTCCAGGTGCCGTAAACGAGTATCCCCGCCACCAGGAAAAGCACCACGGCTCCGACTGCCGGAGTAAAACGGGGGGCTGTTTTCCAGCCGTCGGGTATAAATTTAAGCCACTTGTCCAGCAGACGAATCAAATCAAAAATAAGGATAATTTGAAATGAATAAAACATAGCCGCCAGCCAGTATGCCCCCAGCAAGGTTAACCCATAGCGCAGTGCGTCGGGAAGGAAATGTCCTACCAGGCGGGCTGCCAGATAGGACAATGCTACGGACCAGAAAAACCACCAGTACAAGGTACGGTTAAGCTGGGGAATATACTGGAATAAATAGTGCCAGCCCCGCAGCCCTATATAATAACTGATCAGTGTATATAACAGGAAAAATATGCCGATAACAGACGAAAACAGCAGCGTTCTCACTACCTAACCCCCTTGTAGGATCAATCCACTACCTTAATTTAACATTTCTATTATGTACCAATTCAACACAACTCGCAAGTTGCCCATGATTTAGCATAAAATTAATCCCCAGACAACTGTCAGGGGCAGCATGCACTCTGTTACAGGCAATATTCCGTACAACTTGCCAAAACAGTCGGACTCGTAAAATATCAACGCCTGTCAGATTTCTTCTTTCATGGTGGACAGGACCACAATAGTATTGGTCTTGGCCACTCCTGTTGTCTTTTTCAGGATATGGGAGATATAGATTTCCAGTTTTTCCGTGTTTTCCGCGATTACTTTCAAGAGGTAATCGTATTCACCGACAATATGGTGGCATTCTAAAATCCAGTCGCTTTTCATCACAATATCGTTAAAATTCGCCATGTGTTCGGCTTTATCAATACTAACCAGAACATATGCCATCAGGTTCAGGTTTAATTTTTTCCTGTTTAAACGGAGGGTATACTGCTTGATAATCTTTTCTTCTTCCAGCTTGCGGATGCGCTCAGTTACAGCAGGTACTGAAAGAAGGACTTTCTTGCTTATCTCGGAACTGGTTGTCCTGCTGTTCGCTTTTAGCATTTGAATTATTTTTAAATCAATAAGGTCCATCCTGATTCACCGTTCTTTACTTTTTAAGTTTAGTTTACTTTTATCTTTAAATTTTGTAAACATTAGTTTGTTTATTATTAATTATTTTATGTTTAACAATATTTCTTTTTAAATATATTAACTTAAAAAAAGGGCGGATACTTAACCATAACCACACTATAAGATAGCAACCGGGAATTCTTGCTCTATAAGCAAATAAAGGCCTGCTGTAACAGCTACCAGATCGGCGGAACCGCCGGGGCTGATATTTTTATTAATAAATTCTTGATCAGCTTGGCAAATTGCGCGTAAGCCTTCGTCCGTAAATACACTACCCAACTCCAGGATCTCCCGGGCTTTATTTTGTACTGCAGTAAGCTCTGTATTTCCTTTTCGCCAAAGAATTGTAGTATCTTCAACACAACTCATCAGGGAAATCAAGGTATGCACAAGGCAGTGATTCAGGCTGAGTCCACTCGCAGCGGCCTGATAAAATGAGGGAAGGCCTGCTTTCCTTACAGAGGGGAATCCTTCCTCCACCTCGCCACGGATACCTCTGGCCTGGTATTTCAGGTAAAGCTCCTCTCCGGCCGTCAGCCGTTCCTTATTTTTGTCAGTAAGGCTGTGCAGTTCCCTGCCGCTGATTCCTCGTGTTAGTGAGGATACTGCCGCGCAGATATCATCTGTCCGGTACTCCTTGCTGCGGCGAGAAAGCCAGCCTGTCGCGCCGCACAACACTCCGCCTGCAAAAAGAATGCCTCGCTGTGTATTAACGCCTTTGGTTGACTGTAACAGCCTGTTTTCATACCAGACCCCTATTTTTCTCAATGATGGAAGAAGTGTGTCGAGGTCGCCTTCATGATCCCTGCCGGCCTGGGCGCAGTGGACATAAGCCGGTCCAATGGCAGCCGAACTAACCATAAAGGTCAAAATATTCATATCCCGGTGAGAACCCATAGAAACAGAACTTACCAGGCCCGGCTTGGGATAAGAGCTTACCTCCAGGAGAATGCCCGCGAGGAGAGCTTCTCCTATCTCCCATGCTTCCTTATCAATCTTTCTGTTCAAAAACTCAGGAATGCGGCTGTTCAATTTATTTCCTCCCCATTGTTATATTCAAAAATCAGGTTCAGGGTTTAAATAAGAGGGCTATAGCCAAAAACTACAGCCCTCAATAAAATATTTCATCAATTCGGAGGTAAAACTGTTTACTGTTTTATTTTAACCTAAAATAGCTTTGGTGATAAGGAAAAGAATGGACGGGCACAACAAGCAGCCCAAACCGGTATAGAAAGTGGCCGTCAGAGCGCCGTAAGGCACCAATTCGGGTTTGTAAGCGGCCAGACCTGCTGCGGTGCCGCTGGTAGTGCCCATCAATCCGCCATAAACCATGGCCTCCTTGGGAGTATCAAGTCCGATAATGGGTCCGATTACCGGGGTCAGTATCATGACAAGTATAGACTTGACAACACCGGCGGCTATACTTAACGCCACTACTTCCGAACTGGCCCCCAGGGCAGCCCCGGTTACCGGTCCGACAATAAACGTGACTGCTCCCGCGCCGATGGTAACAGCGTCAACAGTGCTGGTGTAACCAAACATTAATGCAATTATGACTCCGATTACAAAGGATAGCAAAACCCCGACAAAAAGTGATACCGTTCCGGCCAGGCCGGCCTTTTTCATTTCTTCCAGCCGTGCTCCGAAAGCAGTCGATACAATGGCGTAGTCTCTAAGCATACCGCCGCCCATCAGGCCGATACCGCTGAAAAGGCCGATACTGGCAAGACCTTTTGATCCTCCGGAGCTGATTCCTCCTATATAAGCCAGGATCAAACCGATGATGATAGCTATGGCAGAACCGTGAATCCTGTTCTTAGTAAAGTTTTTGGAAATAAAGTAGGAAAAATACATTACTATACCGACCATCATGAAAGCCATTGTCAGGTTATACTTGGTTAGAATATTTGTAACCATTTTAATAATATCCATTCACTCACACCCCCTTATAACTTTTGAGCTTTGTTTGTATCGGGATTTCCGCCGATTTTACTGATCAGGGGAACAGCAAAGAATGAAGCCACAACTGCAACAGTCCCGGCCAGAATTGCCATCGGCCCGCCCGTCACAGCCGCAACCACGTTTTGCTGGGCGGCCATAGCCACTACTATGGGGATGTACATGCCGCTCCAGAACTTGATCCCATCCTGGGCCAGTTTGGAGAATTTGTCCTGCTTCATAAAATGTTCGACAATCAGGACCAAAAATAGCATGGCCAGACCCACGCCGCCTACGTTGGAGTTAACTCCCAAAACTTTACCCAGTATATCCCCTATTAACGTCCCAACAAAGAAACAGAAGGATAAAATGGTTACTCCGTAAATTACCATCCTTTTTTACACCTCCACTTTTTTATTTATGATAATCCCGGGAAACCACGGTTTAAAGATTCCCCGGGGTTATCAACATAGGAGTTCACTACTCAATAACCATAATGACATTACCTGGGTTGATTCTCTCGTTCAGACCTGCTTTAATTTCTTTTACTACTCCGTCCTGAGGTGATGGCACTGGGTTCTTCATCTTCATTGCCTCCATTACGGCAACAATATCGCCCTTTTTGACCGTGTCACCTACCTTCACTTTATATTCGATTACTTTTCCAGGCATACGAGACTTAATCTCCATTAATTCTCACCTCCTATCAATCCCCAAATTTCCTGTTTGGGAATTAGTTTTACATCAACAAGACCTTTACCCAGCACATCTTCCGTCTCCAGAAAAAGTTCCATTACTTTCACGCCATATCCCGACGGCAAATCAAGTTCGGGGTCAATCTTACAGGCGTATCTGGAACGGAGACTTTCCAGGGCGAGGTAAAAATTCTTGATGTTACTGTAACTAGCTGGCCCCACCAGCAGGTCAAGATCTGAACAGGGGTGGGTATAGGGCAGACCGGTATATATTTCCAGGCACGCAGAACCCCATACCCCTAGTCTGATTCCGTTTTCTGCAGCAATTTTTTTACAGTTGTCAAGAGCTAAAAGGCACTCTGTCCGACCAGTGTTTTTCATATTAATTACTTCATACGGTGTTATTATTTTTACAATTTCTTCTTCAGGCACGAACGCCGGTATTCTCAGCCTTCTTTCGTTATTCAGGCAGGGGGAAGCAAATCCCACCGGGATCATGCGCTCTATAGGAAGTTCTTCGTTACGTCTTATGATGCCCGGAATTTTACGGGATTGGATACCCTCCACAATCAGCTCCCGCACCTGTTCTATCTGATGATTATTATAAGCTTTGGATTTTTGTATTTGCCAAAAAGCCCATTCCCGTCCCCTATCTGTGATCTCTACCAGGTTATGCCTTTTAAAGTCCATTTTTCTACCTTCTTTTTGTCCAGACGGGGTCGCTTTTCCCTGTCTGTTGAAAATCCAACTGAGCCTGAACCAAAAGGTCAAACAGGCGGGTCTTCTCCGGCCCCCACAGGAGAATGGGCCTTTTTTCCTCGCTGTCTTTAGGGGTGATTGAAGGCACAAGTTCTAACTGCGTTACATCAGAAGAAGTTTTGATTTCTGGGCAAACTTTTACGATCCTCCCTTTAATCCGCAAAATCGTCCTGGCCGCACGAATGACGGTTACCGCGGAAGATAAAGGCGTTGCCTTAACTATCACTTCAAACTCCGGGTGGGTCCTCTGCCTGCGATAAGTTATAATCTTCCCTTTTGTATTACATATATGCCCGGATTCTGCCAGAACAAAACTGTCTCCCATGGGCAGCCCACCCACTACTATTTCGCAGTAATCTTTTCCCAGCGGGGATTTTACCTGACTGATATCCTCTCTTACCGGTACCCCGTCTACAGTCAACCAGCCAAATTCCTGGCAGCCATATAAGTCGTGCACACTATGCCCGTATTTTTCAGCTGCCGGCAGCAGTTCCAGGTCAAGGGGAGTCCCGGCAACAAGAATAATCCTGTTTTGCGGCAAGTCTTTATCAATCCCGAGGTTCACCGCATCCTCCAGGGCGAATCTTATAAATGAAGACTCGCCCAGTATGACATCCGGTTTTTCATGATAGAGAGCGCTTAAGAACGCGTCCCTGCTGGAGCGTCTCAAAAAAGACCAGGTCAGGCCATAGTTCTCCAGCGCCGTTTTTGTAAAAACGTTCACCAGGGGAGGATAGGTCACCAGCATCTTCTGACCCTTCTTGACCCCAGTCAGTTCAAATGCTTTATAGGCCGCTTTTTCCTTTTCCGGGAGTTCATTATAGGTTACCCCGATAATGTTTTGAAAAGCGGAAGAACCGGTGGTAAAAGTCAGATAGGCCAGATTCAGCGGAGTATGGACTTCCTCAATGACGTGGGCTGCAGTGGCCCCATTAATACCTTTATCCTGCAATGTTCTCCGGGGCATCGTTTCGATTGTGGGAGCAGTGCCCAGCTCTTCCACCATCTCTTTGAGTTCTTTGAAAAAATCAGTCATTTTTTTCACCTACGCATTTATATAGCGTTCAGCTACCTCATCAAACTCGTTCTTTATCAAATCAATAACTTTGCCTCTCGCCATCCGGCCGCCCCTATCTTCTCCCAAGAGGCCCCGGCCCCATGGCCCTAATTTCTCATCCTGCCCGGCTGCTTTCAGTTTCCTTATTTCTTTGACATGTGCAATAATTGTGTCTCGCATCTTTTCAATATCTGCAACTATCTCTTCCAGGCCGCCCAATCTATAGAAAAACTCAGCTCCCGAAGCAAATACCGGATTGCTTTCCGAAAGTTTCTCGAGTCTTTCAATGTCCTGTTTTGTAATAATCGCTATACTTGTCAAAGGCATAACATGGATAACGGTTTCGTATTCTTTCGGCAGGGACAGGATATGATCGGCCTGCAGCCCATGACAGAGGAACGCTCCGCTGATAGCCCTGCCCACAACGAGCGCCACAATGGGATGGCCTGTTTTCCTGGCCTCGGCAAGCGCGAGCTGGTAAGCGCCCGTAGCTTTATTCATTCCGAATATTTCTTCGGTTTTGCCCGGCCCGTTCCCCGGCGTATCAACTATCAAAACAATTGGTCGTTTTTGCCCCAGGGGCTTATCCTGGTCCGCCCTAATCGTATGATAAACTGCCTGGGCCATTTTATAAGCTTCTTCCAATCCGATAACACCGGCAAACACTACCGGAAATTTTTCATTAAATGCCATGGCATCATTAGCAATTACAGTTGCCGGCTCTCCGTTTAGGGCGGCAGTACCGATTACGGCGCCCGGTCCGAATTCCGCGTCTGTAATACAAAAATCATCCACTTTGTTTTCCTGAAAAGAGCCGGCATCAAAGATCATTTCTATGGCGTCACGGCCTCTTCCAACCAAAGTCTCCATTTATGTCCCTCCTTCTTATTTATTTTCAGGCCTGCGTTTGACAGTAGTCATAAATTCTGCAAAATTCATATCCGGCAGTCCTTCCGGGTTCTCATTGCCAAAATATTTCCAAACATCTTTGGAATCCCGCGGCTGCAGCTGAACAGCCAGATCTACCAGTTTAAGTTGTTCTTCCACCAGTTCGAGCGAACCTATCCGCCGGTATTTTTCCAGTTCCTCCATAGAAAGTGCTAGTATCTCCGCAGTCCTTTCCCTGAAAGCCCCGATCTGATCTTCAACCAGGAAGTTACAATCGCCCAGAATATATTTATGCTTGCCGCCGGTAGTCCTAAATACCATAGCCCTGTTGGAAGCGTCAAACTCGTCTTTGCCCATTTCCTGCTCGATAACCTCCGGACCGGTCAACCCCAGACGTCCCAATTCGCTCATGATTACCACGTCCGTAGCAGCGGCAATAAAGCCCATACCTCCAAAACATCCGACCTTGCTTCCAATCAGACCGATAATGGGCACCTTGCCCCGGGCGTTTTGGAATTGGTCCATTACTTCGGCATGGGCCAGGAGTCCGGCGTTGGATTCATGAAGCCTGACCCCCCCCGTTTCAAAGGAAATTATTACGGCCGGCCTTTTTTCTTCAGGCAGGGCGGGGTTTTCAGCAATCATCCTGTCATAAAGATCGATGGCAAGTTTGATAGTATAAACCATCTTGGCGCCGCCCACTTCACCTACTGCTCCTCCGATAAACCTGCCTTCCTGTGATATTACGAATACCGGTTTCTTTCCTATCAATCCCAGCCCCACTACAATACCGTCGTCAAATTCAATAGCTTCTTTCAGAACCGGGAGGTGTGGGCTTGATATGCGGTCCCTCGGATTGGCAAACTCGGTGAATGTACCCTTATCTACCAGCCCGAAAGCCCTTTCTCTGGCATTCGCCCCTAAAAAACTGCTTTGCTGCAATTCATTCCAGGCGCGCATCTACTCTTCACCTCCGTTTACTTTGTTGGCTTCGGCCAGGGCCTGCCTCAATCTCATGGAAACTACTACAGGCGTGGCATTATTATCATTTATTTCAATGGAGACATTACCTAAATTGCTGCTTTTAATAAACTTCTCCAGCACCAGGTTCCAGACTTTGTCAAAACCCGTCACAGGGGTGACTACTTTTACCTGTACCGCTCCGCCCAAGTCCTTCTTCTCCATCAAGACTTCCATATCGCCCGATCCCACTACGCCCAGGTGAGACCATTCTTTCTTAATGGAGACGGACTTTTCATTTTTATACTCAAATTTCAGTTCATTCAAAGCCACTGAGCTTTCCTCCCTTCTCTTTACCAGTTTCTGAATCTGGCCGGCGGGTTGTAAAGGCCTCCCGACCATTCAACCAGTTCTTTTATGCTCTTGGCTGCAAGTAAAGACCTGTTAGCGCGGGTGATGTCAATACCAAGGTCTTCCGGGGTCTTAACGATCCCTTTTTCCCTCAATTCTGCATTCTCTTTTTCATCAGCCTGTAAACCTATTGCTGTAAATCCTGCCACAGCCCGGACAGCCGCCATTCTTTCTTCCAAAGTGCGGCACTTGTGGATATAAGCAATACCTTCTTCTGTAACAATATGTGTCAGGTCATCGGCGTAAATCATTACCGGGGGCAGCTCTAAGTTAGCATTTTTCATCAATTTCCAGGCATCAAGTTCTTCCAGGAAGGCAGGTTCCAGTTTCTCCTTAAATGTCTCTTGCATCTGTACAACCAGCTTTTTACCCCGCGGCATGTTCCCCAGCATCTGCTCCTGCATTCCGAATTCACTGCCGCATTTCAGCCACGATCCCGTTACGTGGCGCCGCCCCTTAGGGTCGCAGCCCATGTTGGGCGCTCCGCCAAAACCGGCTATCCGGTTAGCTGTGGCCGTGCTGCTGTTGCCGTATTTGTCAAACTGCAGTGTGCCGCCTATAAACATATCCATAGCGTAATGTCCGGCTGTTTGTGAAAAAGCGCGGTTTGAACGCAGCGTGCCGTCAGGACCGATAAAGAAGACGTCGGACCTTGCTTTCACGTATTCCTCCATACCGAGCTCGCCGCCAAAGCAGTGGATTGCTTTAACCCAGCCGCTTTCAATTGCCGGGATCATGGTAGGATGGGGGTTTAAGGCCCAATACGAACAAATTTTTCCTTTCAGCCCCAGTTCCTCACCATAGGTAGGCAGGAGAAGCTCAATGGCAGCGGTAAAAAATCCGACGCCGTGATTTAACCTCTGAACTTCATATTCCCCATAAATACCCTTAAGGGCCATCATTCCCATCAGGACGTGAGTATCGGTAATTAATGCCGGGTCCCTCGTGAACAATGGTTCAATATAGAATGGCTTCGGGGCTTCAATAACAAAATCGACCCAGTCTGCAGGGATATCAACCCTGGGGAGTTTATCAACAATCTTGTTGACCTGGGCAATAACTATTCCCTGTCTGAATTTTGTGGCCTCAACTATAACCGGGGTATCCTCGGTATTGAAACCGGTATAAAGGTTGCCTTCCTTATCGGCTTCATAGGCCACTATTAAGGCTACCCGGGGGGTCAAATCGGCAAAATAGCGGGCAAACAACTCCAGATAAGTATGGATTGCCCCTAACTCAATCTTTCCCTCCCTTACAAATTGTGCCAACCTGCCGGCCTGAGGACCTGAAAATGAATAATCTACTTTTTTGGCAATACCTTTTTCAAAAACGTCAAGGTGGCTGGGCAGAGCCAGTACGGACTGGACCATATGAAGGCCATAGACCTTGCTGGGGTCAACCTTACAAAGGCATTCAGCCAAAAAATCCGCCTGTTTTTGATTGTTCCCTTCCAGGTTCACCTTGTCGTGCGGTCTTATGACCGCCTCCAGCAGTGCAACCGTGTCCTTTGCCGCAACAATCTTACCTTCTTTTACCAAAGGTGCGGCTTTTCTCATTCTTTCATCAGTGTCTCTTTTTAATGAATCCCATACTCTATCCTCACCCATTTACTACGCTCCTTTCCTTTTATTAAACAAAAAGGGACCCTATCAAGCTCTACAGCTTAATCTTGCGTCCCTCAATCGCCGCTATTTGGTTTTACAGCAATGTTATCCTAAATTTTCTTTTTAGGTCTTATCTTCTTTTCCGGCCATGCTGGCGCTGCCTATGTGCATGACTCCGAGCCCCGCTCTGGAATGATTAGTCAGTGGATGAATGGCTGACTGGCCGAACATGGCTACCGCCACCCACTCTTTATCCCGGACAATGGCAATCTTTACGGCCAGACTTGTGCTGGACGAAGCATTCACCAACATCCCTCTCTTGGCCTCTTCAGCCGCATGAAGCACAGCATGGGCTTCACTCACTGTCTTTTTGATCAGCCCACTGTTCAGACAGGCGCCAAGAATCGCTTTTGTTGACTTGTCCTGAAATTCGCCTGAAGATTTGCCACCGATTTCCGTAACAACATACTTTAGGCCCGACTTACTCAACATACCTTTTACTTCCTCTTCCGCCTTCAGGGACCAGGTGATAGCCAGCAGCATGGCCGCCGTGCCAACATCCCAGTTACCTTCTTTAGCATAAATACGACTGAGTTCCGTTTTTTCCATCCCTCTCTTTCACTCTCCTGTCTGCACCTCTTACTCTCTCAGTCTATCGGTATGTCAACCCTCTTTATTTTATGTTGTGTTATAAAAATATATTAACCTTAAACCGCTTGTCAAGCATATTTTTCAGAATTTTTTATATATTTTTTTACTAATAAGCATTATTTTAACAAGAATATTGTCGAGATAAACACACCGGTGGCAATGGCCGATACAATTAATCCGCTCACCCCCGCTCCCATGGCCAAAGGCATAATTACAGCGTAAGGATTCTCCTCCATGGCGCACTTCTGGGCTATCTTGGCAGTTGTTGGAAGACAGGAAACTCCGGCAATACCGATAACCGGGTTGTAATTCCTTTTTGAAAACCAGTAAACAAGCCAGCCACCTATCAATCCACCAATTCCTGAAACAGCCAGCGCTAAAATACCTAAAACCACCAAAATACCGACTTTGGGATTCAAGATAGTCTGGGCTTCGCAAAGTGTTCCTAAAAGCAACCCTAAAAACAAAGTGGACCCGTAGGTAATCGTACTTTCTAACAGTTCCTGGAACGGGGTGATCTCCGCCTCCTTGATTGCAACTCCCAGGAAGAACGACATGATTAACGGTGCGGCAACGGGAAGCAGCAAACAAAGGAGCAGGCAGGTCAGGATCGTAAATGTGAATTTTGCCTTCTTTGATACGTTAGGAATCGGGACCTCCACATCGATACCCCTGTACTTTTTCGGAACAAGCAGCTTGATAATATAAGGATAACCGGCATAAGTCAAACTCAGATAGAGGTAAGCGATAATAGATATGGGTACAAACAACTCCTTGGCCAATATCAGCGAAGTGAATAATACCATAGGGCCGTCAGCCCCGCCGATAACTGCAATGGAAGCGGCCTCGTTGGGAGCAAGTCCTAATTTTATTCCCACGTACAGGGTAACAAATGTACCCAGTTCGGCAAATAATGCTACCACGATACTCGCCCAGGGCCGGGCCAGGATAAAGCCTATTTCACTCATCGCCCCGATCCCGAAAAAGACAAGACAGGCAATAAGACCGTTGCTGAAGGTCAGGTTATAAATGGGCTGTAAAAAATTCACCTGCATTATTTCCACCAGGGGTACGGCCTGGTCGATCATTGGATTTAAGAAGATAGTCCCGATTTTGCCAGCCTCCAGAAACAAAACACCGGCATTAATACTGATCATTCCTATCCCCATCGGTACCATGATCAGTGGTTCCAAAACCCTCTTAAAGCCCAGGTAAGCCAGCAAAAAACCAAATGCCATCAATAACACCCGGGTAACCGAGATTAACGGTTCATCTACAAAAAGAGTACTTATTCCGGGAAAAAGCTGAAATAATGTTTGCGTCATGTTATTGCATCTCCTCTTCCTGGTTATTACGGGACATCATCCAATTTACAAAAACAATTAACGCAATTACCGCAAATGCTATCACAGCAGTTAAAGCGTACGCGAAAAAAACATACTGCACGATCCCCATTCTCATCATCCTTTCTCTTAAGTAATAGTAGTAGTATAACTGCCTTTGTCTCTCTTGCTCAAAGTTGAAAAAATAAAGGGACATGACCAGGCAGGGCCGCCTAACATGTCCCTATTACTCCACTTTTTAAATTTCCCTTTTTAGTTTTACGGGTTAAAGAAACTGTGTAATGCTATGTTTACCCTAAGTCTCTATAACTCTTCGTATTTAGTATAGCATCCGGTAGAAATGTCTGTCAATTATTTATTTCTTGTTATTTTTCCCGTTGTTATTTTTTCCGGTAATATCCTTCAAGACCTTCTACCATTCAATATTTTCCGGTTTCACAGGATCGATGTTCTGCGTGATTTCCACTATCATACCGCTTCTCATCCGTACAACCCGATCTGCCATAGCAGCAATGGCAGTATTATGCGTAACAATGACGACTGCGGCTCCCCGCTCCTTGTTTACCCTGGCAAGCAGGCTCAGCACGAGCTTTCCCGCTTCAAAATCCAGCGAGCCGGTAGGTTCATCACACAACAGGAGCCGGGGATTCTTAGCAATTGCCCTGGCAATAGCAACTCTCTGCTGTTCGCCGCCGCTCATCCTGGAAGGAAAACTGTCTTTGATTCCTTCGAGCTCAATAGTTCTGATGATTTCGTCAGCGGACAGGGGCGCGTCCACCAGGCTGGCCGCCAATTCAATATTTTCCAGAGCTGTCAGGTCAGGAACCAGGTTAAAGAACTGGAAAACAAAGCCCACTTCATTTCGTCTGAAATGGGTCAACTGAAGCTTATCAGCCCGGCTTAAATCATGGCTGTCAAAAACCACCCTTCCGCTGGTTGGCAGGTCCATCCCTCCCATTATATGCAAAAGGGTGCTTTTTCCTGAACCGGAAGGGCCCAGAATTACCATCACTTCCCCTCTATAAATCTCCAGAGAGGCATTCTTTAAGGCCTCTACCGTTACCTGTCCCATAGGATATGTTTTTGTTACTTTCTCCAGTTTCATCAAAACATTATCCTGCATTTGAAGCTGTTCATTTTGCGGCTTAGGAGTCATTATTCGCACTCCCCCCTCCGTCAGTCCCTTTTAAAAACCCGTGCTTGAAGAATTCTATTACCTGTTCGACCGTTTCATGAAAATTCAACCCGTTAGACAAGATGAATTCGGGGTTCAGGACTGCCTGGACCGAGGCCAAAACAATTGCTGTGGCTACTCTGGGATTAATTTCCCTGATGGTTTCCTTATCACTTCGTTCAAGAAATGTTTTAAAAACCTCCTGCGCCCTGCTCATCCTAAATCTGTCGATCTTCTCCCAGTAGTGGGGGTAGTGCTGCCTCATGTCCTGCATCACTACAGGGTTTAAATAGCTGCGCCCGAGCCGGTAAAATGTTTCCAGCATATCAGCAAACGCCTCTTCAGAAAACTTTTTGGTGGTCACTATTCTTTCCATTTCCCCGGAGACACTGGTTAAAAAACGGTCTATTACACCCTCGATTATCTCGTCTTTACTTTTAAAATAACGATAAATCGTCCTTTTGCTCAAACCCGCCTGGGCTGCAATCTCATCAACCGTTACTTTGTAAAACCCTTTTACAGGACACAGCTCGGCAAACGCTGAAATAATTCTTTCTTTTATTTTTATTACCCCCTTTCCCCTTACTTAATGTTATTTAAATACCATTTGGGAAATGCACCCCAATAACTTAATCCCATTTTTTCATTAAATAAAGATACAGTTATATTACCTTCTTTTTAAATCGTAAAGCGCTGACCGTCAACACTACTACCGAAAAAACAAACAGTGTCGTAACCTGCCCTGCCAGGTAAGAAAACCCGATCCCTTTTAAAACGATACCCCTGATAATATCGAGGTAATACGTCAGCGGTATGAGATTGGAGATATAATAAATCAACGTGGGCATGGCATCGCGTGGGAACATAAACCCCGACAATAATATACTGGGAAGCAGGACAAAAAAAGCCATCTGCATCGCCTGCATCTGCGTCTTGGCTACATTGGAAATAAGGATGCCAAGACCCAGGGAAGCCGTGATAAAAAAGAGCGTCAGTATATATAGCTGCAGCAGGCTCCCCCTGATAGGGACATGAAAAACAGTGACCCCTATAATTAAAGCCAGGGTAATCTGGATATAACCAATGACAATATAAGGCAAAGTTTTTCCAAGCATCAGCTCCATGGGTTTGATCGGTGTAACCATGAGCTGCTCAAGCGTCCCCTTTTCACGCTCCCTTACAATTCCCATGGATGTAAGCATTACCATAGAAAGTGTTACCACAGTACCCAGGATGGCAGGGACCATGTAATAAGCTGTAATCCCGTCCGGGTTATACCAGGGACGCACCCTGATATCATAGGGCGGCGCGTTAATCCTGATTTTTTGGGCCAACACTTCCTGCGATTTCAGCAGGCCTATGGAATTGGCCACAGCGATGGCCTGGTTGGAAACCATACTGTCGCTGGCGTCCACCAGTACCTGAACGGGCGCCGGTGTACCCCTTCTGACGTTGCTGGCAAAATCAGGCGGGAATACTATCCCGACCTTGGCTTTCCCGCTGTCGATCATCCTGTTGACCTCTTCGAAGCTGTTCACTGAATATTTAACGTCAAAATATCCTGAAGCAGTAAATGAATCAATCATCTCCCGGCTGTCCGCGGAAAGAGACTGGTCGAAAACAACAGTGGCGATATGCCTGACCTCGGTCTGGATGGCAAAACCAAAAAGCAGTATCTGGATCAGGGGCAGCATAAACGTTAACCCCAGGGTCATGCGGTCTCTTCTTATTTGCAAGAACTCTTTGTACAGAACAGCTAAAATTCTATGCATGCACTTCACCTTCTTTCTGGCGTTTGGACAGTGTAATAAAGACATCTTCCAGGGACGGAATTATCGCCCTGGGTTCCACCCCGGTGAAAGCAGCCAGGTCAGCCAGATTCTTATCTTTTTCCAGCAGGACATGCAGGAATGCTCCGTGAATATTGCAGTCTTTTACATATGGCAGGGCTTCAATGCTGCTTAATCGCTCCATTGCGTCAGGCAGGGTCAGCTCAACCAGATACCCCTGCAGCGTATTATTTTTCAGGTTGTCGGGAGTATCCACCGCGATGAGACGGCCTGCTGAAATAAAGGCGATCTTATGACAGCGCTCAGCTTCATCCATGAAATGGGTGGTGACCATTACCGTAGTCCCGGTGCGGGCAAGGCCCTGAATAATATTAAAAAACATGCGCCGGCTGGTGGGACTGACTCCGCTGGTGGGTTCATCCAAAAAGACAATCGAAGGCCGGGAAATAATAGCGCATCCCAAAGCCAGGCGCTGTTTCCAGCCGCTGCTCAAATTCGTGACGAGCTCTTTCTCTCTTCCTGTCAGCCCGGCCATTTCAATCATTTCCTCAATTCTGTTCTTCTTTTCAGCTTTTGGGACATCATAAACTCCTGCATAAAAATTAAGGTTTTCCAGCACGGATAAGTCATCATAAAGGCTAAATTTCTGCGACATATATCCTATCTTCTTTTTAATCTGTTCCGTATCCCGCAGCAAATCATACCCCAATACCATCCCCGACCCTGCAGAAGGCTCCAGAATGCCGCAGAGCATCCTGATTGCGGTGGACTTACCAGCGCCGTTGGGGCCTAGGAATCCGTAAATTTCGCCCTCTTTTATCCGGATATTCAGTTTGTCAACTGCTGTAAAGGTACCGAATACCTTTGTCAAATCAGAGGTTACAACAACATCGTCCACTAGTTCACCTCTTTCTCGGCGAGGGACACAAAGATATCCTCCATGGACGGGGCTATCTCCCGCAGTGATATAACGTCAATATTGTTTTCAAGTAGTTTTTGTCGTGTCTTTTTTAAACTGTCAAAAGACTTTTCTACCACCAGGTGGTACCTGTCACCATAAAAATAGGCGTCAATAACACCTTCGATTTCTTTTAGCGCCTGTGAATCAGATCTGGTAGTCTTCAGCTCCAGGACTGTATAGGCAAACGATACCTTCATCCCGGCAGGCGAATCTACCGAAGCAATCCTCCCTCTGTCTATAAAAGCAACTCTTATGCAGAGTTCAGCCTCATCCATGTACGGTGTTGACACTAAAATCGTCTTCCCTTCTTTGTTCAGGCGATAAAGGATTTTCCAGAATTCTTTCCGGGACTCCGGGTCAACTCCATAGGTGGGTTCGTCCAGGACCAGCAAGGCCGGTCGGGTAACAAGGGCACAGGTAAGAGCAAGCTTTTGTTTCATCCCGCCAGACAAATTGTCGGCCAGGCGGTCTTTGAACGCGAGTAAATTTGTTAATTCCAGGATTTCATCGGCACGCTGCCGGATAATCTCCCTCTCCAGTTTATACATAGAACCGAAAAAATTAATATTCTCCATTACCGTCAGGTCTCCGTACAGGCTGAAGCGCTGCGGCATATATCCCAGGTTCTCCCTTGACTCTTCCAGTCTGTCCGGCGTCTTTCCCATCAACATGACCTGCCCCTTATCCGGTGTGATCAAGCCGCAGATCATGCGCAGCAGGGTGGTTTTACCGGCCCCGTCAGGTCCTACCAGTCCAAATATTTCACCCTCGCAGACCTGCAGGCTGACATCCCTGACAGCCTGATTTGGTCCAAATGTCTTAGTCAAGCCTGATATTCGGATCATCCTTTTCCTTCCCCTTATCTATATCCTTCGTCTTATTTATAATAACGTCGGCCGGCATTCCGGGCTTCAAAATGCCGTCTTCACTTTTAATACCGATTTTAACCGCGAATACGATATTGGTGCGTTCTTTTTTGGTCTGGATGGTTTTGGGTGTAAATTCACCTTTGGTGGCAATTTCTTCAACTACTCCCTCAAAACTCCTGGCAATCCCGCTTACACTGAAACTCACTTTCTGTCCCAGGCGAATTTGCGGTAAGTCGTCTGTGGGGATATAAACCTTGATCCAGAGATCTTCCATATTTGCCAGCGTTGCCAAAGAGGCGCCCATTGGGACGTACTCTCCTTCTTCGTAATTCTTGCTGATAATTACACCATCCAGGGGTGAATAGATATTTAGGTCTTCCAGAATCGCTTCGGTTGCTTTTAAAACGGCTTTGCTCCTTTCAACTTCGGTACGGGCAGCTTCAATTTGTTCAGGACGGCTTCCTGATTCCACCAAGCTTAATCTCGCTTCAGCCGCCTCCAACTGGTTTTTACTTATTTCGCAGGATGTTTTAGCCCTATCAAGCTCTATTTGAGCAATTGCGCCTGAATCAAACAGCGCCTGGGCTTTGCTCATGTCATCAGAAGTCCTTTCATAATTTGCCCTGGCTATATTCGCATTGGCCCGGGCTTCTTTTACTTCCTGGTCCCGGGCGCCGGACATCAGGTCATCAAGAGCGGCTTGGGCCTTCAAAACAGACAGTTCATCTCTCTCTCTCTGGGCTGCCAGGTCATTACGGCTTAATTCTGCGACGGGCTGACCTTTTTTTATGCTGTCACCCGTTTTTACGAAAAGTGTTTTGATCGTTCCCGCTTGTTTCGTGTTCAGTTCTACCGTAGTGGCCTCAATCGTACCGGCAGCCTCTATCCGGTCCCCGTTTTCGCTAAAATACCCCTGCAGCACCCAGCAAACAACACTTACCAGTAGAAGACCGGCAGCGACTGTGGCAAACCGTTTATTCTTCTCCATCAGGCCTCTCCTTTCAAAACTATTATGTCTTTAGACAAGTATACTTTTGTCATTATTACAGTTTACTTAGTATCATATTAACACTATCTTAAAGAGAATACAATTCAAAACATTAAAATTTCCCGCCATTGTTATTTGAATTTTCTATAAGTTATTAACTTAAGTGCCAGGCACCAAAAAAGCCAAAACAGCGGACGTGTATGTCCGCTGTTTTTGGATTAGGATCTGGCTTAAAATATTTTGTTATCGTGCTATTGCTACCTTGTATTCCGCCCACTGATCCCGGGCCAGTACATTGATCGCAGGTTCGATATTCCTTTTGCTAAGCAGTATATTGAACCATTTTTTTGTCACTTCATAGTTCCCAAGCCTGCCGTGAAGTTCTCCAATCATATACAACAGCTTATTCTCGCTCATGGTAAGCGGATTAATATTCCCCGTAATATAGGCATTTTCATATAATGCCGCTGCTTTTGCAAGGTACTTGTGTTCTTCATTTTTATTATTCTGGTACCGGTACAACCAGGCAATCCTCATGCATATCCCGGCAACTGTCATTTTGGATTGGTCGGTCAGACTTGCACATATCAAGGCCAGCTTAAAGCTTTTAAGCGCATCTTCCAGGCTCCTTTTATCACAAAGCCATAGCTTCTTCCCATTTACGTTCTGTACATATTCTTTCCTGATGACTTCACCCATAGCCGGCTTTAACGCTGTAAAATTCTCCGAAAAAGCAAAGCCGCACTGTGGACATACCGAAATTTCATAAAAAAGAGGGTTTTCACCTTCGTAATAGGTACAAAAATCAGAGTCCTTTTTGTTTACAACAATTTTGCTCTGCCTCATTTTTTTGGTTGCAAAATTATTCCCACAACACAGGCAGATAACCTTTTTATCGTACAGTGGTTCGACCATAAGTCCCAAACTCCTTTGTCATTCTTTACCATAATATTATAATATTTTGTCCTATTTTAAAAGGTCTTTTGTCCTATTTTGTTATAAAATTTGATTTTTTTTTAGGATTTCTTTAATTATGTTATTTTCTATAGCCAACGCATTTTTTAGCAGGTGCTGCCATTCATTGTCTTTTTGCTCTTTTTTCTTATTATTATTTCTATTTTGGGCAATCTTAGCGAATAGCTTGACTAAAAAAAGAATATTAAGTGCGGCTAAAACCAAAGCAATACCGGCAGAAGCAATCTCTCCCCATGATTTTAATCTTTCATAAAAAATTGTCAGAGTGATTAAAAAAACGATCTGCGCCAGTACAAATGAGAATATATATTTTTTATTGCAGTCCCATAGGGACTTTTTCTCGTCTTGACCTGTTTGTTCCAAATCTGTCGGCGTCTTGTCGCCAGGGTCAAGCGCAAACGGCTTGTTCACAGGTTTGAAAGGTTCAGTCGCAACCTGTATCTGAGGATATTTTAAGTCTCTGATTAACCGGGCGAATTCTGCCGGATCATATGAATCCTTGTCAAAGAAACCGGTTATCTTTTTGTAAAACATCATGTTATCACTGCAGTCATCCAGCGCTGTCACCAGCTCATTAATTAAAACCTTGAGCCGCGATGCCGGTTCGGCCTCCGTCTCCAGAGGGATATAAATCAGCGAAACGGATTTCGTACCCGGTTTAATATATATGTAATCAATATCCAGCAGGAAACAGCACTCGTAGAGAAAATACCTTTTGCAGTCGGCCAGGCATCTCACGATGCTCTCTATGATATGCAGAAATTCGTCTTTGTGTATTACTGCGCCTGAAAGGTAACGGCTTAGAGGAATCAGGGAAGAAGTTTTATAGTACAGACGTATTTGATTGTTAATTCTTCTTTTTTCCAAAGGAAGTATGAAGGGACTTGAATTATGTACTATCATCTCGACCTGATAATCATAAATCTTATCTTCGTTTAAGACCGGTAACACAAGACAATTTCCCGGCAAGTGCGCCTCAAACCTGTCTTTTATAGTTTTTAAAGCGCTTATTTGCATTTTACTACCCCTTTACACCGCCATATTTGTTTATGCTACTTCCCAGGTTTACAGACTTTGCAGGGATCATAACCCGTATTCCGCGCATACTCCAGGTAGACGGGTATCCTGCTCTTTTTTAAATAACGGCAGTCCCCGTTATGATATTTTATACCTGTTCTCGTTATGTAAACGAGCTGCTGTTCATTTTCAAATACGCTTTGCTCCGTTTGGTCCGTGTAGACGCCGTTTCCCCCTGCCAGCCAGGCCCTCTCCACAGCCGTATGTGTAAGTCTTATTTCTGTGCCGTTAATAAGCGGCAGCGGGATATCAAGTTCATACTCCACCTGTATTACCACATCATCTTTACCAAAATCCCTGCCAGGCAACAGTCCCGTCTGTACGTAGTCCTGATTGTTTTTTGTAACCTCATACTCTTTGCTGCTCTGGGGAAATTCGACCAGGCAGAAGACCAGGTTTTCCGGCTTAACGAAGCTCCCGGCCAGGTGTTTATCCATGAGCGTTTTAACTGTATGATACTTGCCCATATCTTTGAAGCTGTAGTAAATTTCGCTGTGGTTGGAAAAAAGATAATCCCTTGCACCGGGCTTAGATTGGGAAAGAATTTGGGTTGCGGCATCTTCCAGCACACTCACCAGATCAGTTTCTTTGATCCGTCCGCTGACCAGCCCGGTTATAATATCGGTGGACGTTTTAAGCACTTGTTCATAAGTGACCCTATCCGGTTTATTCTTAATGAGCAATGGTTCCTCATTCTGCTCCGCTGCCAGCTCATCCTCTAATTCGTTGAGAAAAGAAATGGGATATATGCAAGATGCTATTTCCTTGGCAGTTTCTTTGACGGCACGGTCAAGGGTAATATGGATACAGGCTGTTTTTATCAAAAATAACAGCAGGAAAAAGAAGCACATAAAAAAGGGCAGGATAATAGTGGCTTCAACAGTTAAAGAACCCCTGTCATAACGATTTGTCTTCATTAAAACCCGACCACACTCTCACAAACAATGAGGTATTTGCCATCTTTAAACCTGTCTACGCCTAATTTATCCAGGTGCAAAACAGGAGCAAACCATAAATTTATCTCTACTTCCGCTTTGGCCCGGCATGTTGTACCGCAGTTTTCAAGTTTAAATCCCGGGTCGTCTTTCATTACCCTTAAGTTTACTTCGACCAAGTCTCTCATCCTGTTAAGCTGGGTCTGTTCATCCTGCAAAAGCAACAAAATAAGGAGATGGTCTGAATATCCGGCGCTGTCGACTTTTTCAGAAAAAAGGGGCACTCTCTTCCCTTGGTATAAATCACATATATCCTTACCGGCTTTAAAAAGACCCTCAACAAGGGAATACGCCAATCTTGTGAGGAAATGTGCCACAGGACTTTCAAGAAAACTGTACAGTGTGTTTACGGCGAACCGCATAAACCAGATTTGCCCGAACACGTTCATCACATTGGTTATCTCAGAATTATCCCCGCAGAGAATATACTCGACCTCGCCTCTTTTAAAATGATGGTCCCGTACGGTGGAAGAGGTGAGATAAGTGTATTTATCGAGCACGTACTCGGCAATATACAGGCTGTTTCTTGTCCCGCAGGCAATCTCCTCACACTTCCTGCCGAGTAAAGATAAGAATGCAACTACTTTCTTCCCCGCATCCGCTGCAAATTCTTCGCTCATCCGGTAAACGCCGTTATCATCCAGCATCGCTATCTCTTCCCCGGTTTTATCAGATTCTGCATTATTGGCTGCAGCAAATACATCTTTTCTTAATTCGCTTTGTTCAATATATACCGGTTTAAGCTTTTTTTTGATTTGGTCCTTAATCCGGGCGGCTTCTGTTATCTCTTTTTGGGGAATTGTGCCCAAATCCTGAGCGGGAAAAGAGAACTGTTCCATCTTTTCCATTAAGGCTAAATATTCTTCCAGCTGTGATTTCAAATGGTTGACCTTGTGTGCCCTGTCAATGTCGGAAAGAAGGTTGTCATTTTCGGCATTATGCAGTTTAACCAGCAGCAGCTCAATGTTTTTAAGAATATTGATATTATTTTGTATCTTGCTGTGAAGGCCGGTCATTTCCAGTCGCAGCGTTTTCGCTTCAGAAAGCGGTTTTTGATCAACCTTCTCACTTCTGCTGTCATACTCTTTGACCGCACTTTCGTACTCCTTTAGGCGTGGATCAAGCACGGTATCCAGACGGAGTGCGATTGTTTCCAGTTCGTCAATTGCAGCAAGGATTGAAGAATCTGATATCTCAATCTCATTCTTCAGGCGGGAAGTCAGGATGTTTTCGATACTTTTGTTTAAAGCGGTGATCTCTGCTTTTAAACCTGCCCTGCTCTCAACAGCCTTTTGACCTAAGTCCATGACCTCTGTCTTTTTGCCCAGCTCACTTTCAGAAATATTTTCCAGTATATTTTCAGTGATAGCCAGGGGCGCCTTGAACTTCATGTATTGCAGGATCTGCTCCTTGAATTGGTCATTGTCCAAAAGCCCGGCCTTATATTCAACCTCAACGTACCGCTTTATTTCATATCTGATCAGGTTAAAATTGTTATGCCGTTCCTGCATGTTTGCCAAAAAGTAACGGTTTGTTTCTTCCGGTTTGGCGTACACACCGTATAACCCAAACTCACCGACCAGATCATTATGATAGCCTGCCAGGGTTGACCTGACTGCAGAGTCAAGCGCACCCTGCACCCTGTTTTCCGCGATCATAATCCTGGCCGCATCAATAATTACACCCGCCAGGACCAGCAGCGATGTAAAGACTATTATCAGGAAAACACTGCTGGACCCTCGGCAGCATCGAACAATTCCCATATGACCCCCTTACATTCTTTCAGACTGCTTATTTGACGATCCAGTTTTGTATCTTCTTTATTCCTTCTCTTGCTTTCAGTTTACCCGCATATTCCAGGACCAGATCAACATTCCTCACATATTCCGCAGGTTGAACTACGGCGGCTGTACCTGTACCGATCAGGGTCAGGGTGTCCTTGCCGTCAAAGTAGTATTTTAAGGAACCAAAAGGGATTTTCATTTCCTGTGTTATAGTAACGATAATCTCCCCGGCTAATAAATGCCTTTTATAATTAAAATTTACTGTTGTACTTTCGGGCTTCCTGACAATCCTGGAAAGTTCCCGGTACACAGCAAGCTGCCCCGCTTTATACTTTATTTCCTCCCTGCCCAAAAGGCCTGAATCAAGCTCGGATTGGAGCTGCGCGCGTCTTATCTCCAGGTCGACAGCACCCTGTACTGTTTCACTGTACTTTTTTTCTCCCCACTGATCTCCAAAAATACCGTCATAGAGATTATCCCCCTGTGTCCACATTGCTGCGGCCTTTTGTGCGGCTGAGCCGGCAGTTTTGGTAAGCAGGACTTTATGATACATCAACATAAAAGACAGTACCAGGCAGGACAAAACAATGATAATAACTGAGAAAACAATCGCAGCTTCGACGGTATAACTTCCCCTGTTGTTAGTCTTTATGAGATCCCTCATCACAACCCCGGTCCTTTCATCCGTAACATACTTGTCCTGCTCTTATTACGGTAATAATCAATAATTCTTATTTTCCCGCCGGCGCTCCGACGGGATTCGATTTAACCTCATTAATCTCACTGTTGCTGAAAATACTGCCCGTAATGTCGCCTACAAAATCAAAAATATATCTCCTGAAAATCAAGGCTATACCGACCAAAACAGCCAGGATAATCACCATTTCAACCGTTCCCAGTCCTTCTTCCTTCCTTAACAATCTTTTTGTCGCACAGATCATGTAATGCAACGCCTGAATCATCTTTTCACCCCCTTTCTTATCTTTAAAGCGCGCTATATGACTTACATTCCTTTCATGGCCAGAACGGCCGGTGCAGCGACAATTATCAGGATTGCAGCAAACATCAGGATGAGGGGAAAAAGCAGTTTTGTCGAGGCTTCCTCTCCTAGCCTGCGGGCCAGATGTTTTCTCATTTCCCAGCATTCGGCTGCCTGGACGCTGAGGACCGCGGCAAGCTCGGTGTTCCCTTTTCTCATATTCTGTAAGATAGCGGTGACAAACTTATTGATTTCCGGCATCCTGCACCTGCGGGCCAGATCTTCGTAAGCCTGGGAAAGGGGGTTGCCTGCCCGGATGTCGGCCAGGCTCCTGTACAATTCCTTGTACAACTGCGTGCTTGTCCTGCTTTCCGTTACTACCTTATCCCAGGCTCGCGGCACCGTCATTCCGGCGCTGATCAAGAGCGTGATTTTATTCAAAAAATCCGGAAATTCCATTTGAATCTCCCGGCGCCTCTTTTTTATCTTTTGCTTAAGTTCATAATCAGGCAAAAGATACAACCCGCCCACCAGCCCCAGACTGAAAATTACAAATATATCATCAATGCTGTTCACAATAATGCCGAAAAAGACGGTTACCAGGAGCCCCACCAGGGCATGAACGATTTTATTGGCCTGGTGGATTCTCAGATAAAACCTGAGGTTGTGCGTCCCATAAAGTTCGGACAGGTTCCCCGTTATACTTCTGTTGAAAAGTTTGCCGTTATACCCCAGCAGGTCCAGGACAAGCAAGCCAACCGGCAGATATTTCTTGTATGGGAACTCTTTTGCATCCAGAGGCAGCAGCAGTTCCTTATATTTTTTTATGGACAAGACCCGCGCCATCCGCTTACACCTCAATATCCATGATTTTTTGGGAGATAAAATAGGCTATAGCCAGCAGAATTACAGAGACCGACATCGCCGCCCTGCCGGCGGCCGTATTAAAAACGGGGTACATATAATCCCCGGTGCTCCAGGACAACAGCAAAATCAACGCAACCGGCATAACGTTCAGCACTTTTTGTTCCAGTTTTCGCTGAGCCAATAAAGTATCGATTTCTTCCCTGATCCTCAGTTTGTCCGCTATGATTGCGGAGGTATTTCTAATGATTTCGGCCATGTTGCCGCCGCTTCTTTTTCCGACAATAAAAACGTCAGCAAAGCTGGAGATATCATCGAGGCCAGCCCTCCTGGCAAAATCGGTCAGCGCGCTTTCTACTGTCTCGTTCATTTCAATTTTTCCGGCAATGGCTGTAAACTCCCTGATAATATAGGCGTCAGGGTTGGGATAAAGAATAGATAGGTCTTTTACCACATCCTTAAAAGCCAGTTCTATCGATTTTCCTGCCGATACCGAAGACTCCAGGGAATAGAGGGCGTCCTTAAACTGCAGGCTTAACTCCCGCTTCCTCTTGATCTGCAATTCCCTACATTTATACTTTGGATATAGAAGCCCCAGTGGTGTGACCAAAAGCGACAAAACTATATTTTGGTAAAACACATAAGCAACCCCGAACAGGAATAGAGCTGCCAGGATAATATAGAGCAATTTCTCCGACTTGCTCATTTCATACCGGGAATAATCGGGCAAATAGTGTTCCTTTCTTTCTCCTTTCCATGTTTGCATAATTACAATAAGAATCCCGACAGCCAACAGAGTGGAAACAACGACGGCATATATCAGTTTCATCTTTACACCTCTTAACAAACCGGAATACCGGCCATTTTAAATTTATATGTATTATGCAAAGAACTGTCCGTTCTGACCAGTCGTCCTTCTATCCTCCCTTCAGGTGTTTCGCCTTCTTCCCTGAAAGTAAACAGAGGATTCAGACAGATATCTCCCTTCTTGCAGCCCACAACTTCCGCAATTTCCAATACCCGGCGCGATTTATCACGCAGCCTGCCCAGGTGAATAATGACATCGAGAGCGGAGGCGATCTGCTGCCTGATCGCTTCGAGCGGAAGAACCGCTCCCATCAGCACCATGGTTTCCAGCCTTCTAAGCATATCCCGGGGGGAATTGCCATGTCCTGTCGAGAGCGAACCTTCATGTCCGGTATTCATAGCCTGGAGCATATCCAGGGCTTCCGGGCCGCGCACCTCACCGACTATAATCCTGTCCGGCCTCAGACGAAGTGACATCCTGATCAAATCACGGATGGTAATCTGCCCCCTTCCTTCGGTATTGGCATTCCTTGTTTCGGTTCTCACCACGTTTTTCAGCGACCTGATCTGCAGTTCAGCCGAATCTTCTATCGTTACGATCCGTTCATCAGCCGGGATGTAATTGGCCAGCGCGTTTAAAAAAGTAGTTTTACCTGAACCGGTCCCCCCGCAGATAAAAATGTTGCAGCGGGCTTTAACCATACTGGAAAGAAGTTCTCCCGCTTCTTGTGTCAGTGAGCCCGCCTGGATAAGCTGTTCCAAGGTCAGCGGTTTATCAGGAAATTTCCTGATCGATAAAACCGGGCCGTTCAAAGCCACGGGCGGCAGGATCACCCCTACCCTGGAACCGTCTTGCAGCCGTGCGTCTACCAGGGGGGAGGCCTCATTTACCGAACGGTTGACCCTGGCTACGATTGACTGGATCATGTCCTCCAGTTTTTCGCAGCTCTCTACGGTAATTCCGGTTTCGGTTATTTTCCCGTTTTCCTCAATAAAAACATAGTCCGGCCCGTTGACCATGATTTCTGTGATACTGTCATCCTCCAGAAGCGGCTGCAGTACACCCAGCCGGCGCATGGCATTAAAAACAAGGTTTATCAGCTCCTGTCTTTGGTCCAGGCTTAGGTAGCGGTGCCTGGATTTTTCAAAAACGGCCTGAGTTATTAAATCTTTTATCTCCACATCGGACAGTTCTTTTTGCAGGTCTGCCCTGCTGCTGACAGTATCCTTAATTTCTTGTATCAACTGTAGTTTATCCTGCATTCCTTCCACCCCGTCTAAATTACTCCTAAAATCTTGATGTCAGCTCGTGCACCGCGGCCCCAAATTCACTGTTCATATCCAGTCGGTGTTTCTCTCCGAAGGGAACAAATATGTTGGGGATTTTCGGCACTTTTAAAATATCCCTGCCCCCGATGCCGATATTTTCAATACCGGGCATGACCGGGCTCTCATACCTGTTTAGAACGAAACTTGCCTTTTCCAGGAGACATAAACCTCTTCCCCGGCTCAGCAATTCAAATTCCCTGACCAGCGCATTGATTTTTAATATACCTGCCGGTTCCTGACTGCATACCACCAGGATATCATCACAAACCTCCAGTACTGCCAGGTCATTTTTATCCAGACCGGAGGACATATCAATGAAAATACGGTCATACTGCCCTGTTTTTTTTAGTTCCCACAGCAGCGCTTTCAGTTCCCCGGCCAGTTCCTCCTTCAGGTCCAGGATACTGTCGGGAGGCTTAAAAAAATGAATGTTGTACTCCGGGTCAACAGCCCTGGCAGTCTTTATCAGGATATCCGGGCTCTTTGTTCCGTGCTTCAGGTGGTAAAGAATACCCGAGAGATTTTGCTCTTGTTCGCCTTCAAAATAAAGAGCTGTTGATGCTATTTCCTCAAGATTTAAATAAAAGACTGCTTTGCCGTCCCAAGCCGACTTGATACTCGCGCCTGCCGCTATGGTCGTTTTACCTACCCCGCCCACAGGCGAATATACAGCAATGGCTCTGGTTTTTTTGCTGCCATCCGGAAGGTAATACAAATGCGGGTTACCGCCCGAATATATCTCCAACATACGGCTGACTATTTTATCCCCGCATTGATATTTAAAAATTGCTTTTTCACCGGCGCCGGGCAGGGCAGGGTTTTCTCCCTGCAATACAATCACATGCTTGTTTTCCCTTTCCGGAAGATACTGCAAAAACTCTCTTTCTACAAGCAGGATATCAGGCCTTGTACTGCTTTTATCCAGGTATTCACAAAGACAGGCCTCTTTAGTAAACGCCACAGCGTGAAACCTCTGTGCATGGCAGCTCACCAGGTAGTCAACAAAACTATCCAGGTAGGATTTATCTTTATCCGCAATAACAAGGCGTAGTGTTGACACCGTGATACCTCCAAATTTAAATTATCGAGCCTAATAGCTATTTAATTACATTTTTAACATTTATTACTGTATATATTATTTCATTCTACATATATCTATATTATTCCTGCTTTTCCATTTGATGTTATATTATTGTTATATTATTACATTTTTTTATTATCCTGTTCATAATTTAGAGCAGCACTACCGAGCATTTGGCAATGACGGTTGCTCCCCCGCCCATACTGATGGAAGCCCTGTTGCGCTTAGATAGTGGCAAATAAGTACTTACAGCTTCAGCTTCAGCCTGTTCAGGAAAGCCCATTGGCCTGTAAGGTGGCAGTATCCATGCTATTATCTGACCTGCCTTGAGAACAGTTGACAACGAGATGAGAAAAATATCTTGACATAATAACCTATGGTATATAATCTGTAATATATGGAACTCTAATAACAAACAGCAAGCTATGAAGGAGACAGTAGCCACATTGCGGTTACATGCAGAGAACGGGCTGGCCGGTGAAAAACCCGTAGTACGCAATTGCGCGAAATACACTCCTGAGCTTTCAGCGCACGCTGCGGCTTCCGACCGTTATACGGATGAATGAGGTGTCCCGGACACAGTCATAAACGACGGTATAATAAAGCGGGATATGAAGTAAGGTGGTACCACGGGTCTTGCCCGTCCTTATCAGGATGGAAAAGACCCTTTATTTATATGAAAAACATTATTTCAATATTAAGATAGGAGTGTATGGGATGAGTAAAAAAAATGTTTTTGATGTCCTGCAGGAAAGGGGTTATATCGAACAAGCGACCCACGAAGAAGAGATCAGGGAAATGCTGGGGCGGGAGCCTGTGACCTTTTATATCGGGTTCGATCCCACTGCCGACAGCCTCCATGTCGGCCATTTTATCCAGGTGATGGTAATGATGCACTTGCAAAGGTCGGGGCACAGGCCCATTGCCATTATCGGCGGCGGCACGGCTATGGTAGGTGACCCTTCCGGGAAAACCGACATGCGAAAAATGCTGACCCGTGAACAAATTGACAAAAACGCCGCATCTTTTAAAAAGCAGTTCTCCAAATTTATTGACTTCGGTGAAGGCAAAGCTTTGATGATTAATAACGCCGACTGGCTTATGGACCTAAACTATGTTGAATTCTTAAGAGATATTGGCAGGCACTTTTCCGTAAACAGGATGCTGACCTATGAATGTTTTAAAAACCGGCTGGAAAAAGGACTTTCCTTTTTGGAATTTAATTATATGCTGATGCAGTCCTATGATTTTCTTGAATTGTACAGGAGGCATAACTGTAAGCTGCAGTTGGGCGGCAGTGACCAGTGGTCCAATATCGTGGCCGGCGTAGACCTGATCAGAAGGGTTGAAAACGGGTCGGCCTACGGTCTTACCTTCAAGCTCCTTACCACCAGTGAAGGTAAAAAGATGGGCAAAACCGAATCCGGAGCCGTATGGCTCGACCCCGCCAAAACTTCGCCTTATGATTTTTATCAATACTGGCGCAACGTAGAAGACCCGGACGTAAAAAACTGCCTGGCTCTTCTTACGTTCCTGCCGATGGAAGAAGTCATACGCCTGGCAGCCCTTCAAGACGCCGAAATTAATAAAGCTAAGGAAGTCCTGGCTTTTGAGGTAACCAAACTTGTCCACGGAGAAGAAGAAGCCGCCAAGGCCCAAGAAGCAGCCAGGTCCCTGTTTGGAAGTGCAGTCAAAGATGCCGGCAATATTCCCGGCACAGAGATAAGCAGGTCTAAAATCGGGCAGGGTTTTGACATTCTCGCTTTGTTAACGGAGACCGGACTCACTGCTTCCAAGGGAGAAGGCAGGCGGCTGGTCCAACAGGGAGGCATCTATCTCGGGGAAGAAAGAATAGACGATTTCTCGCGCCTGATAACACTTGAGGATTTTAAGGACAATAAACTCCTAATCAGAAAAGGTAAAAAAACGTACCACCTCGTAAGACTTATTGATTAAACAATGTTTTTTAAAAAGCTAGCCAAAATCATTGTATGCATGCTATAATATATACATGTATAATTGTATGATTGGCAGATGGTGCTAATGTATACAATGTTAATGAACGAAATAAACCCCGAACTGGAACTTATGGAAGAAATAATCCTCGAGATCGAGCGTTGTTTAGATGCGGAATACTAATGCTGAATACTAATAAATAAAAAAAGGGGCAAAGCCTGAGCCTTAAGCAAGCTTTGCCGAAGGTACAATTATACTTTCTGAAAGTAAAAACTCCAAGCAAATCAGCTTGGAGTTTTTATTGTTCTTCCTTAATGAAATCGACAATCTCATCTTTGCTCGGGATTCTGCCTAATGCCTTCCTGATTCCATTAATAACGATTGCGGGAGTCTTATAAATCCCGGCTTCCCTAATCTGTTTGGATTCCATGACCACTTCAAGGCTTGCAATAACATCCACTTCAGCTAGGGCCCGAATCACTTCTTTTTCCAAAGTTGAGCACACTTCAGACCCCGTCCCGTAAATTACTATATCCAATTTTATTTACCCCCCAAAATTTTGTCCCTATTATCTGATTATCTATCTATCGTATATTATAAGACAAAATTATTTGATTTGCACACAAAATTTTGATTGGTAACTTAGAAACACTGTATACTTAATGACCATCAACAGCTATATTGCTTCGTATAGCAGGCCGTATTCCCTGCCTTTTACTTCATATATCTTTTCTATTTCCCCGGATAGAAGGGATTGAATATCACTGTTATATTGTAATTTAACAGCCACCCCGCAGCTTGAGCTTAATTTCCTCGGAACAGGCATCATCTCAGCGCTGACGCCCATTTGGTTCAGCGTTTTATAAAATTTAATTGCTCCGGACTGGGTAAAAAAGAGAACCATATACTCCATTAATACGCCTTCCTTATCGTAATGATAAATTCGTTTCCAATCTCTTGCGTCACTACCCTGTAACCGGATATTTTCGCAAATCTCTCAATATTGCCTTTAGCCGTAGCGTTGTCGACCAAAACTTCGAGCTTCTCGGGGTTTTCTTTCAACGCTCTTATCGTCATGATAACCGGTTCGGGACAGGATATCCCTCTGGCATCCACTTTTACATTACTAGCGGACATGTTCACCAACTCCCTCCCTGAATTCGATTTTTACTTTTTTATCACTGTTAGAATATGAAATCAACAATACCAGGATTAAGCCCAGTATAACGGCAATCTTCCCGTCGCCAGACGCTCCTGCCGCGCTGGCTGCAAGCCCGAAATTATGCGAAAATGCCGCTCCTGCCAACATGCCGCAAACAGTCACAACTGAGTCTGCATTGCCTTCGGCTGCCAGGATGAGCTGCCTCAAAGGGCAGCCTCCCAAAAGCACACTAGCCCAGCCCGTCAATGCCATACCTGTAAAATTCCATAGTCCGTCAGAATGAGCAATTGGCTGTCCGAGAAAGCCCAATTTAAAGAAACCAAAAATAAGATTGCCGATAAGAGCAGCAATTAGGATTGAAATAAAACCAAGAATCAAGTAACTGTCCTTAAAAAGCACCAGGTCGCGGATCCCGCCCACCATACACAATCTTGTCCGCTGGGCAAGCGCTCCCACTATCAGTCCTGCAGCCAATGACAGAGTCCATGGCGCGTACATGGAGCCAGGCCCCTTTGTACTAAAAAAGATAAAAGCCGGAGCAGCTACAAGCAAAATGAGAAGTCCCACATTCAAGGCAGGGAAGAGATATCCTTCTAATTCGATCAGGCGGTAATTCCTTTTTAATGTAAACCCTTTGTTCAAGAAAAAGATACCTACTCCAATCCCGACCGCAAATCCGGCCAGGCCCATTGCGGCATTCAAGTCGCCGCCGCCCAGCCGCAGCACCATACGTAAAGGGCAGCCCAAAAACATCAAGGCCCCCACAATAGCAACAAAGCCAAGTGCGAAACGTGTAAACGGCGCTGACCCGCCTTTTGATTGAAACTCTTTTTTGCTAAGAGCCATAAAAAAGGCTCCCAGTACTATGCCCATTATTTCAGGCCTGAGATACTGTACAGCCTCCGCCCGGTGCAGTCCCAAGCCCCCGGCAATATCCCTGACAAAACATGCAACGCAAACACCCATGTTGACAGGATTCCCTAAGAAAACCAGGGCAACAGCCAGAAATCCGATAACCGCTCCTGTCATGATTATTCCTTTTTTACTGTCAAGCATACCATATCCTCCCTGTGAGTCACACTATAAACAATTTTATCAGTCCCTCTTGCCGTTGTTAAATAGAATATTATTATAGAAGATGTGCCTGTTATAAAATTCTTAAATCCAATAGAATAATTGCCATATTTCGAGTATGATGTTAAAAGGGAGGAGCTAAAAATGAAAGGCATTTACTTTGACAATGCAGCCACGTCTTTTCCTAAAGCCCCGGGCGTGGTAGAAAATATGGCTGATTACCTGACTTTTGTCGGGGCGAATATCAACCGCGGCGCCTATGGCAGCTCTTATGAAGCCGGTCGCACCGTATTCGAAACAAGGGAGCTTATCTGCCAGTTTTTTAACTTTCCCAAACCTGAAAATGTCGTGTTCACAAAAAATATAACAGAAAGCCTGAATATTGTTTTAAAAGGATTGCTCCGGGAAGGAGACCACATAATCGTATCTTCCCTGGAGCATAATGCGGTTATGCGGCCTCTTTCGACACTGCAAAAAAAAGGCGTTGAGGTATCCAGGGTTCCCTGCGGTGACAACGGTGAACTTAACCCCGGTCTCCTGGATAACTTAATAAAACCGCATACAAAAGCTGTGGTCATGACCCATGCCTCTAATGTCAACGGCACTATACTTCCTTTGGAAGAAGTAGGCACAATTTGCAGGAAACACAATCTGCTTTTTATCATTGACAGCGCTCAGACCGCAGGTTTTATCGAACTTGATTTTGCCCGATTAAAAGCCGATGCCCTGGCCTTTACCGGACACAAGGGGCTGCTGGGTCCTCAGGGGATCGGCGGACTCCTTCTAACCGAGGAGCTGGCTTCCCGGATAGAACCTCTTATCGAGGGGGGCACCGGAAGCCTCTCCGAGTCGGAAAACCAGCCGCCTTACCTGCCTGATAAATTCGAGTCCGGCACAATGAACATCCCGGGGATTTTCGGGCTTAATGCCGCTGTAAAATACCTGCTGGAAAAAGGAATTGACACTATTCGAGAACACGAACTTTTATTGACAAAGACCTTCCTGCAAGGCGTTATGAATATACCCGGCCTCAAACTTGTTGGCCTTCCGGATACCACAGGAAGAACAGCTCTGGTTTCCCTGGACTTTATCAACCTTGATAATGCCGCTGTGGCCGATATGCTCTATAAACACTTTAACATCATGACCCGTTGCGGACTTCACTGCGCCCCGTCGGCCCACCTGGCTCTGCGCACCTTTCCGCAAGGAACGGTCCGGTTTAGTTTCAGTTCTTTCAACACATTAAAAGAAATAGAATACTGCCTTGACAGCATCAACAAATGCCTGAAAATGACCTGAAGGACTGGTTCATGACCGGTCCTTTTTACCTGTTATCCGTGATTGACATACTCTACAATAACAGCCGGTTTTTCCAGGGGTATTACCTGCGGTTCCAGCCGGGCCAGTTCCGCCCGGTGCCATCCGCTTTTTTCTTCAATCTTATTTAGGGCTTCTTCCTTGTTCTCGGCCAGCACGGCAATAACTGCCTCCAGGTAGCTGTCGCCATATACATGAGGTTCATTGAACATGCTCCAACTGGAAAGAAGCTTGCTGTGACGCCATACAAAAATTTGCATGCTTTACTCCCCTTTCTAATGAATCTTGTAAAGTATCGAAACCACTTACCTACAAAACTATATGTAACATTTGCAAAATGATATAATTTATATAAAGACCACTTTAGAAGTGGAGGGGGATAACTATGGTCTACAGGCCTATCCCGCATAAAAAACTATATACAGATATCTTTCAGCAGCTTCAGGAACTTTTTGAAACAGGCGCCTTAAAACCGGGAGAAAGACTCCCCAGTGAAAGAGACCTCGCCGATACGCTGCAGGTAAGCAGGAATTCGCTGAGGGAAGCGTTCAAAGTACTGGAAATGCTGGGACTGATTAGTATAATCCCGGGTTCGGGCACTTATGTCAGGGAATCGAAAGACAATATTATCCTTCCGTTAGCCCTTTCCCTTTCGGTCGAACAAAACTCAATGCTTGAAATATTGGAAGTACGGCAGCTTATTGAGACACACTGTGCTCGTTTGGCGGCCTCGCGGGGAAACGATTACGATATAAAGGAAATTGAAAAGGCCCTGCTGGACCTTAAAAATGCTGTTCACGAACCCAGCACCTGGATTCATGCCGACCTGCGTTTCCATTACCAGGTTGCCAAGGCAGCCAAAAATCTGCTCTTGCTGCGGCTTCTCCTGACTTTTACCGAGCATATGTCCCAGACCATAGCCCTAATCCTTAACAGGCGCTTTACCAGCGAAGAAGGAGCTCAGTGCACCCTGCAAGAGCACATCAACATTTTTGAAGCAATTAAAGACAGGCAGCCCGAACAGGCAGCAGATCGGATGTATTTGCATATCGGCAATTCCATCAATGATATAAAGTAACATCCTCAAGTAACATCCTTATCAATCAATAAACGTTGTAACCTCGCTGACGTCTTTCCTCCCCCTTGATGCAGGTATTGTTTGCGGCTTACCGATCGGGATCAACGCGGCCAGTGTATGGGGACTGGTAACCCCCAGGAAAGCCTCGAGTTCCGGCCGCGCGACACAGGGCCCTGTCATCCAGCAGGTGCCATAGCCTCTTTCCCAGGCGGCCAGCAGCAGGTTTTGTATCACAGCGCCGATGCTCTGGAGGTCCGGCCTGACCAGCAGGTTATCAATATCCTTGTCAGTGAACCCGCCGCTGTTCTTTAATAGCAGGTAACTTTTGGAGCTGTAAGGCCTGGTTAATATAACAATCACCGCCGGAGCGTTCACAAAAAATGTTGAAACCTTGACTACAGGTTCAAGTTGTTCCATACTCATATTTGTTTGATGAGCCAATTGCTCCAGCTTGTTCCTTACTATATCGGCCATCTGCAGCTTTTTTTCTTCATTGGTTACTATCATAAAGTGCCACATCTGTTCATTGCCCGCGCTCGGAGCCTGAATAGCGGTTGAAATAATGTCCAAAATGTCTTCCCTGCTCACCGGCTCCTGCTTGTATTTGCGAATGCTTCGTCTCCCATACACAAGTTCTTTATATTCCATAGATATCCCCCTTTGTTGTAATTACATTGCTCAATACTGGAAGTAATATTGTTTTGCTTTATTTTACCACATAATTACAATAAAAAATTTATTTCAGGCAGACCAAAAAAGTCTCTTGGTTTTTCACCAAGAGACTCCTGCTTTTTATATCCTTTTATAGCCTTCCCAGCTCATATACCCAGCCGTGTTTATCTTCTGTCCTCCCGTACTGGATATCCACCAGGCAGTTGTATAGTTCCCTGGTGACCTCGCCCACCTTATTTTTATTTATTTCATACAGTTTGTCTTGATAGGCCAAAATACCAACCGGTGAAATAACTGCAGCAGTCCCTGTCCCGAACATTTCTGTTATTTTGCCTGTTTGAATATCGGCCAAAGCCTCATCAATAGCCACGGGTGATTCTTCCACTTCATAACCCATCTCCCGGGCCAGCTCAATCACGGAAGAACGGGTAATGCCCGGCAGGATAGAGCCGCCCAGCGGAGGAGTGACCAGTTTGTTACCGTAAACAAAGAATACATTCATAGACCCGACTTCCTCCACATAACGGTGTTCTATGGCATCAAGGTACATGACCTGGGCAAACCCTTTTTCCTGGGCTTTTTTGCCGGCATACAAACTTGCCGCATAATTGCCGCCGGTTTTCACATCGCCGACACCGCCTGCTACGGCTCTTACCATCTGTTCTTCCACATAAATGCCGATAGGATTAAACCCTTCCTTGTAGTAAGCGCCCACCGGTGACAGTATTATATAAAAAATATATTCCTTAGCCGGCTTTACCCCTAAAAAAGGCTCAACCCCTATCATAGTAGGCCTAACATAGAGAGATGTTCCCGGCGCTCTGGGTATCCATTCCTTTTCATGCATAATCAGATCTTTTAACGCCTGGATATAATCCTGTTCCGGAATCTGCGGCATGCACATCCTTTCTGCGGAGCGGTTCATCCTCCGGGCATTCTGCTCCGGGCGAAACATCAGAACACGACCGTCTTTTGCGGCATAAGCCTTCATCCCTTCAAATATTTCCTGGGCATAATGCAGTACACAGGCAGCCGGGTCCATGACGAAAGGCTCATACTTTGTAATTCCTTTATCATACCACCCTTTTCCTTCCTTGTATTTCATCGTGTACATATAATCGGTGAAATACTTGCCAAACCCCAGCTCATCAACATTGGTATATGGCGGTCTCATCATATCTGCCCCCTCAGCAAATTATTAAAATATTTTTATCAGCCAACTGATTTTACCTGCTCTTTTCATCTTAACCAGCAAAAGAAATATTGTAAATATCCAATTTTCTAACATAATAATTTATATGATTTATGGATCCCACCGTTTATAAAAATCTGTATCTATCCCAAACTGCTCAAGAGCCTTTCCCACCGCTTGATTAATAATGTCATCGAGCGTCTCCGGAGCAGTATAGAAGGCGGGAACAGGCGGCAGGATGACAACCCCGATACGTGAAAGTTTGAGCATATTCCCGAGGTGAATAGGGCTGAATGGAGTCTCCCTTACCATCAGGACAAGCTTCCTTTGTTCCTTGATATTCACATCGGCAGCCCTCGTCAGCAGGTCTTCGCCGAGGCCATGGGCGATTCCGGCCAGGGTCTTCATGCTGCAAGGTGATACAATCATGCCATCGCATCGAAAAGAACCGCTGGAGATGGGAGCGGTCATTTCATCCTCCTCATAACAGAAAGAGGCCAGGGCTTTTACCCCTTCCGCTGAATAAGAAGTTTCCCTCTCTATCGTAACCCTTCCCCATTTGCTGATTATAAGGTGGGTTTCCACCCCTTTTTTACGCAATTCCTCCAGGACCCTGACCCCGTATATCGCACCTGATGCTCCGCTGATGCCGACTACCAGCTTCAATTTTCCCGCTCCTTTCAAATCAACCTTTTCTTTTGCAAACTGATTTGCTTGTAAAACGGACCATATGTCATACTAATTATACCAAAAAAAAGCCCGCTGACTATAACCAGCAGGCTTATAGTAAATATTATCGCTCCGCCTAACTACACATCCATCTCTCTCAGCATCGGATCAACCTTTAGTTCGGCCTCGGTTGCTTTCATTACATCTTCAACCGTCAGACCAGGCGCGGTCTCTTTCAACAGGAGACCGTCGGGCGTTACTTCGATTACTGCCATTTCTGAAACAATAAGGTCCACCTCTTTTTTAGCCGTCAGGGGAAGCCGGCATTCTTTCAATATCTTGGGGCTGCCGTCTTTGGCCGTATGCTCCATGGCAATTATTACTTTTTTAGCGCCAACTGTAAGGTCCATTGCCCCCCCCATTCCGGGGACTGTTTTTCCGGGCACCATCCAGTTTGCCAAATTACCATTTTCATCGACTTCCAGGGCGCCCAGAACGGTTACGTCCAGGTGACCGCCGCGAATTATGGCAAACGACATGGCGCTGTCGAAGAAAGCGCCACCCGGCAATACAGTTACATATTGCCCGCCGGCGTTGGTAATGTCTTTATCTTCCAGACCCGGGGAAGGGGTAGCCCCCATGCCTACAAAGCCGTTTTCCGAGTGCAATATTATCCCCGCCTCTTCCGGAATATAGTTAGCAACAAGTGTAGGCAGGCCGATTCCCAGATTGACCAGGTTCCCGCTTTTCAGTTCCCGTGCTATCCTTTTGGCAATCAACTCTCTTGAAGTCATTTTAAATACCTCCTTTTACTGCAGCATCACCGGTCTGAGAAAACACGATCGCATCAACGAAAATACCCGGAAGCATTACCTCGTTGGGATCGATCTCTCCGGCCGGGACCAAATGCTCGGCCTCTACAACCACATAATCCGCCGCCGTTGCCATGAGAGGGTTGAAATTGCGGCTGGAATACTTAAAGACCAGGTTGCCTTTGGTATCCGCCCGGTATGCTTTTATAAGGGCTACTTCAGCTCTAAGCGGCAGTTCAAGCAAATATTCCTTCCCCTCTATTTCTATTTTTTTCTTTCCATTCTCCACAACCGTGCCGATACCCGTAGGTGTCAGGACCCCACCAAGTCCGGCTCCTCCCGACCTGATCCTTTCAGCCAGCGTACCCTGTGGCACCAACTCCACTTCGATTTCTCCCGCATTCATCTGTCTTCCTGTTTCCGGGTTTGTACCGATATGGGAGACGATCAGTTTTTTTACCTGTCTGTTTACTACCAGCTTACCTATCCCCTTGTCCGTAAAAGCAGAGTCATTTCCTATAATGGTTAAATCTTTTACGCCTTTTTCGACCAGTCCGTCAACCAGGTTTTCCGGTGTTCCCACGCCCAGAAAACCGCCAATCATAAGAACAGCCCCTTTTTCAATACGTTTGAGCACAGTCTCAATAGCGGTTACTTTTTCCATCACAAACCTCCATATCAAGTATTTATTCAGCAGTATTGTGCAAAATCCATGCCAATGCTTAACAACCCTTATCGCGCGGTCTTTTGCTCCTTTCAAGCGAGTCAAAAACGCCCTGGGTGATACATATTTGCATCACTCCGGGCGTTTCTTATTTTAGAATATTTATATCATTTCTACCAACGCGGTGCAGGAGAATGCTTTCCAAGTGATACATATTCGTATCGCCGCGGCGATACATTTTTGCATCACTCCGCAAAATTTATCCCGTATTTTTTCGCCTTTCTTACAACGGTGGGCTGGCTCACCCCTAGTACCCGCGCTGCCTTGCGGGTGCTTTTGTGAACTGACAGGGCTCTGGTGATCAGTTCTTTTTCCAGGCGGGCCACAGCTTCTTCGAGAAGCGCTTCACTTGAGCGGTTATCTGCCAAAAGTGCCGGTTTGTCATTTTCTACCAGGCCCTGAAGGTGCTCACAGTCAATAATGTTTTCATTAGTGATAATTACTAAACGTTCCAGCAGATTCGTCAGTTCCCTCACATTTCCCGGCCAATTGTACCGGGTCAATATTTCCAGGGCTGAACTACTAAGTTGTTTTTTTCTGTTATATTTCTGGTTATAAATATTAAGATAGTGCCTGGCTAACAAAGGGATATCCTCCCTCCTGGCTCTTAGGGGGGGGATATTGATAGGAACAACATTCAGCCTGTAATAAAGGTCTTCACGAAACAGGCTTTTTCCAACCAGTTTTTGCAAATCCCGGTTGGTGGCGGCAATTATTCTGAGATTCAGCTTTTGCGGTTTGGTCCCGCCTATACGGGTAATCTCTTTTTCCTGCAGTACGCGCAGCAGTTTTGCCTGTAGATTCAGAGGAAGGTCTCCCACCTCATCCAAAAGGATGGTGCCCGAATCCGCAAGTTCAAACATGCCCGGTTTTCCTTTATTTTGCGCGCCGGTAAAAGCGCCTTTTTCATAGCCAAAGAGCTCCGATTCCAGCAAGTTTTCCGGAATTGCTGCGCAGTTTACCTTGATAAACGGCCCCTCCCTGCGAGGGCTCTCCCGGTGTATTTTCCGGGCTATGATATCTTTCCCTACGCCGGTCTCTCCCAGCAGGAGAACAGTGGCGTCTACCTGGGAAGCCCTTTCGGCCAGTTCCTCTACCATCTTTATTTCTTTACTGTTACCTATCAAATCCGACTTCACCATCTGTTGCCTTAAGTGTTCCAATTCCAGGTGGTATCTCCTCGTCAGTTCTTCCGACCGCTCCAGTTTTTCTTTAAGGTTTATCAGCTCGGTAATATCGCGTACAGTTGTTACAACACAAATGATTTCCCCTTTCTCGTCAAAAACCGGATTGCCGGTGATGAGACACCTTTTGGCGCCTTTAATCGTATGCATGATCGTAACGGGCTGTTTCTTTTCCAAAACGATCAGGGTCACGGACTGAGAATAATACCCTTTCTCAACCAGGTCCTGCATATGCCAGCCAATTACTTCCTCCGGTTTAATACCTGTTATCCTGGTGTAGGATTTATTTATTCGTGTTGTATAACCTTTACCGTCAGTGATATACAGGCCTTCGTATACTGAATCTATGATCGCGTCGAGCTCCTTGTTCAGCTGCCGTGATGCTCTCAGTTCCGTGGCGACGGCTTCCAGATCGGATATATCCTGCAAGACGGCAACCGCTCCCGTTACCTTGCCGTTGTTGATTATCGGTGACCGATTGGTAAGAGCCTTCACGTCTCCGATCTCAATTTTTTTACCGTAACTGCATTCCCCGGTTTGCAGTATATCCAACAAGCCGGTATTGGGGATAAGGTCCATCACATACCTTCCAATTGCATTTTCCGCAGGTACGCCTGTGATTCTTTCCGCCGAGGGGTTCCACGTGGTGACAATACCTTTACTATCCACTGCAATGATTGCATTATATACCGCTTCCAGGATTACTTTCACTTTTTCATGGAACTGCTTTCTGTCCACCACTTTAATTCCCTCCCAGGCTTCGCATTTCCCTACCCCATTATATCTTTACCTTCCCCCCAAAATAAATATAAATAAAATATAAATAAAAGCTGCCAATCCAGGCAGCCTTGAACGATGACAGGTATTCTTTACAGCTAATCAGGCAAAATTATATCTTATCTCCTTCGTTGGAGATATTTATTTCCATTCTAATACCCTCATCAACGATAACGGGGATACAGATGATTTGTTCTTTCAGGCTTACTTTCAGTTGCGCTCCTTCTATAATAGTCGGGCTTGTGATATTTATCCTGATATTTTCCTTTTCAAATATCATCGCGGTTGTGCCCACAATCATGTTGCATAATTCTCCAGCGGCGCTTTTTGACAATTCATCAAATTCCATCTTCATTCCGCCCATCATCGTGGAGGCGATATTAACGCAACTCGACTTGCTTATATTAATCATCACTTTGCCTTTCATTTCTCCGGTAATCCCGATGATAATAAGCAGGTCGCGCGAATCAAACGGCACTGTTTTAACGAAAGGCTTTTCAAAGGTCGGTTCTTTATAAAGACACTGGCTTATAATATCTCTTGCCGCCGATAAAAAGGGGTTAATATATTTTACATTCATTGCCTACACTCCCATTAAAAAAAATAACCTGCTAAATTACTGGTAAATTAGTTGAAATTGCCTTATCTGATACTAAAAAACAAATGTGCTTTGATATAATTTTTAAATTTCTCCATTTTTGTTTCGGTATGGCAGCCCTTGGAAGCAAAATATAAAGCCAGGTATTTTCTTGCGCTGTTCGACAAAGTTATCGTTTCCCGGGCGCTGTACGCTTTCATAAATTCCACCCTCCCGCTTCGATCTTAAATCAACCCGTTTTTTTAATTTTTTGTTCTCTTTCTTATGATTTCTTTTCTATCCACTCTATTGATGAATTATACCATATTTTATTAAATATGTCCTATTTTTTTCGACATATTTTTACAATTTTTTTGTAAAATATCCTTTCATGATTTTCTATAGCTGCCCCGTTTCCGGGCTGCGAAAATTTGACTCATCCAGGGTTAAGGCATAGTCTATCTGCCTTAACATCGCTTCCTTGTCTCCGGGGAGCTTTCCGTTAACATTCCAATAATTAGAAGCATGGTCGCTGAAGAGATAACTGTCGATACCATCTAGGTTTTCAATAAAGAGCCGGGTTTCGCACAGGGCCTGATGGGGGCTCAGGAGTTTGAACTGACCCTTTTTATACAATTCATGCAGTATTGTTCCGGGAAAAGGCATAAAAGTTCTCAACCGGATAAAATCAGCATTAATCCGGTTGAGCGCCCTTGCGCTGTTAATGGCATGGTTATGTGAAAGTGACTGTCCGCCCACGCCAACCATAATATATTCACTCAGTTCAATACCGGCTTCTTTCACCATTTTCCCCGCTTCAATAATCTGTTGAGACGTCGCTCCTTTATTAATCAGTTTCAATACTTCGTCGTCTCCGGATTCCATCCCTGAATGAAGCCTTTTTAAGCCTGCCGCCCTTAATTGTTTTAATTCTTCCAGCGTTTTTAAAACAATAAAGCGAGCCGAACCATAAAGGGTTATCCTTTCAAGGTGTGGAAAAAGCTTGTTTGTGTAGTTGAATATTTCTGCCAGGTCCTTCGTTTTCATGATGATGGTATTGCCATCTGCAAAGAATACTGTCCTGACGCCGTCTCCATAATAAACTTTAGCCATATCCAGGTCTTCTTTGATCTCATCAACGGGGCGTATCTTAAATTTTTTCCCTTTGTACATCATGCAAAAATTACATTTGTTGTGGGGGCAGCCTACGGTAGCCTGAATTATAAGGCTGTTTGCCTCACTGGGAGGACGATATACCATTCCTTCGTAGCGCACACATGACCCCTCCTATACTTTTACTTTTTTTTATTTTCTATTTACTATAACCTAACGGCTCCCTCTGTGGCCAGGTCGCTCCGCTCGGCCTCGTCTTCGTTCAGGGTTATCTGCCAGCACAGCCGGGAACCGCGCATCCGCTCACTTGCGTAGCTTAAACCGTTGGAGTGGCTGTCCAGCATAGGCCTGTCGATCTGAAACGGGTCTCCCAGCATAACAATCTTCGTGCCATTCCCCACCCGTGTGATCAGACCTTTGGCCTGCCTGGGAGTCAGGTTCTGCGCCTCATCAATTATTACCATTAGCTTGGCCAGTGAGCGTCCTCTCATGTACCCGATAGACTCAGTTACGATATATTTACGTTCAAATATTTCTTCTATTTTATCCCTAAGGTCCTTCTCGTCATCATAGCGGTGTTTCTCATCACTGTCCAGGATAACCTCGAGGTTATCGTACACAGGTCTCATCAACGGGTCAATCTTAGCCTGCTCATCACCGGGAAGAAAACCAATCTGTTCATCCATCGTAGTATTGGGACGAACAATAAGCACACGCCGGTAATTTTTAGGACCGTCCATCACGTTGTGTAATCCGGCCGCCACTGCCCACAGGGTTTTCCCTGTGCCTGCCACACCTTTTGATATTACCAAAGGCGCAACTTCCGCAGGGGCCAGCAGCGCTTCCAGAAGAAACTTCTGCCCGACACTCTTGGGCTTTAGGCCGTACACAACCATATCTTCTTTAAAATACTTCAGCGGGACGGCTTCCTTCCCGTCAAACCTGGCTAAAGCCGTTTGTCTCGGACTGTCCAGGGCTTTAACTGTCAAGAACTGGTTTACCTCAAGTTCGGCAAACTGCTGCTCGCCTTCCTTGCTAAAAACAAATATTTCATGCCTGTGAATGGCTTTCTTTTCCTTATAAAAATCGTCAAGTGCCTTTTTAGCGACAAACACTTCGGCACGTCCCGTATAAGTACTGTCCTCGACCCTGTCATTAATATAATCCTGGGCCTCGACTCCAAGAGATTCGGCCTTTATACGCAGCAGCACGTCCTTGCTGACCAGAATTACCCGCTTCCCCTTGTTACTTGCGGCCAATCCCTTGCATATCTGGAGTATCCTGTTATCCGCCTCTTTCAAGTCCCAATAGGGAGGGATCTTTACCCTGTAGTGGTTTAACCCTATCCGTAGGATACCCCCGCTTTCCAGTACAATTCCTTTATCCAGGCTGCCCTTCTTCCTTAGTTCATCCAGGAGCCTGCCAACCGCTCTAACGTCCGAACCGCGTTCATCCATCTCCCATTTAAATTTGTTTAATTCTTCCAGAACAGCTTCCGGTATGACGACTTCATTTTCTTCAAACACAAACATCGCCTGTGGGTTATGGATGAGAACATTGGTATCCAGGATATAGATTTTTGACAAGCAATATCGCCTCCATGCAAAGGTAAAAATAACTTCTTTCAATTACAATATTCCAATTATCTGTAATAACTTCCTCCAAGCTTTTTTGATTTTATCTGTTTTTTTATGTAACTTTTTTCAGCATTCCGGGTAAATACATATTAATGCAATAATTTGTCCATTTTCTACCCCTGTCTTAATCACCACTTGTGGACATAGTACATAGAATAATACAGGTAGAGCGAACTTATTTCTACCTGTATTACTGAAAAAGGAGGAGTCAAAATGCCAGAAGTGGCTAAACCTGACCCGAAACAAGGTCCTTTCGGGCCCGGCTTCGGACCCGGACCCTGCCCCGGTTACGGTCCTGTCGGACCCGGTTTCGGACCCGGACCCTGCCCCGGTTACGGCCCTGTCGGACCCGGCTTCGGACCCGGACCCTGCCCCGGTTACGGCCCTGTCGGACCC